>SAMEA104315420__coassemble_411_pt1 | contig 28903 bp, 23 predicted proteins | sample SAMEA104315420__metabat2_low_PE_049 | metagenome-assembled genome bin SAMEA104315420 (sample SAMEA104315420) | gut metagenome | biome: Monkey gut; feature: monkey-associated habitat; material: faeces | place: China | collected 2013
CTGCCTACACACATCAAATCCCTACGGGATTTTTTCAATCATTACTAAATTATCACAGGGATAACTTGTATATCATTTCCAATTAAAATTGCATCATAACGTAGGGACATGCCTTTGGCATGTTTCGATGCAAACAGCAATATATCAGTACATTTCCAACAAACCAAAAGAACCGTCCCTTTGGTTTGTTTTTGTTTTTGATTCCATTCACGATTCGTAATCTATCCCCAGAAATTTTCTTGTAAGTGCAAAAATAGGGGTTTTTGGGCGTTTTTATGGAAATACCATGGCAAATACCACGCTGAAAAACATATTTTTAATGAAATTTGTGTAATGATTCTGCCTGATGGATGATAGGCGGCATCCCTTATTTAATTATTTTATCAAATCTTCATCAATACCTACTGAGTTATGAAAAAAATCTTTACATTATTTTTTGCGATTTTGTGTTTCACCAACGCAAGTGCCGTCGACTTTAAAGTGAACGGCATATTCTATTCCTACGACAGCGAAAAGAAAAATGCCATTGTGGTGGCAGGCGACAATCCTTATTCGGGCAATATCACCATTCCAAAATCCGTGACGGTGCAGGGGAAAACGCTTCCTGTCACCCAAATTGGCGAAAATGCATTTTCTGCGTGTGAGCAACTGCTGACCATCAATTTGCCCAACAGCATCACAAAAATCAACAAAAGGGCATTCTATGAGTGCACAAGCCTGAAAAACCTTACCCTTCCCGAAGGCGTGACCGATATTCGAGACTGGGCTTTCTATGGGTGCAACAGCATAGGCCCCTCTATCACTATCCCAGCCAGTGTCACATATATCGGAAATGCCACCTTTGCTGAATGTGGCTCGCTGAAAGAGTTCGTTGTCGATAGCAAAAATAAGTTTTTCAAGACGCAGGACGGCATACTTTGTTTTGCCAACAGTGTGGTGTGCTATCCTAAAGGCAAGGACGGCACCTCATATCAAGTGCCAAGCAATATCACCAGTATCGGCGTATACGCATTCTACGGGTGCAACTCAATCACGTCGGTAAAATTTCATAAAAATGTAAGCTTAATAAATTCATGGGCGTTTCAAAACTGTAAAGGATTGAAAAATTTAGTGCTCCCCGACAGTGTCACTTACATTGGCTGGTTTGCGTTTGCCGGGTGCAGTAATATCGGTCCCTCGGTCACAATTCCTGCCTATCTCGATATGATTGGTAGGGGTGCGTTTGAAGATTGTGGCGCGCTGAAAGAGTTTATTGTCCACCCAAAAAACAGATGGATGTATTCTGACGACGGTGCACTCGTTGACAAAGGTTATAAGAGATTTCTATGCTATCCTAAAGGGAAATCAGGCACTTCATACCGTCTGCCGAATGACTTGGAGACAATCTTTGAATACGCCTTCTCGAAATGCGACGGCTTGACCGAAATCGTGATTCCAAATAGTTACAAGAAGATAAACGAGAGTGCTTTCGAAGGCTGTGATGGACTGAAATCGGTCACTATCGGCAGTGGCATGAAAATGATAGGTGAGCGGGCGTTCAGTCCTTGCAAAATTAGTACGCTGAAGTGCTTGGCCACCACCCCTCCCTCTATACAGGATAATACTTTTAATAACTATGGTGCTCAGGTTTATGTGCCCAAAGGCAGCAAAGATGCATACACTTCCGACACATATTGGAAAAGATTCTTCAAGATTAATGAACTGCCCGAAATAAAGGGCGACGTGAATGGCGACGGTGAAGTGAATGCCTCCGACATCACCATGCTCATCAATGTGATTCTCGGCACCGAACAGCCTGACAACAAAAACGCCAGCGACATCAACGGCGACTCCATCGTCAACACCTCCGACATCACCACCCTCATCAACATCCTGCTCAAATAACCACACAAAACCGATGCAAGCGCCATCGGAGATGGCATATCGTGGTTAACTCCATGCAAGCGAATGAAGCAGCGCAGGAGCGAATGAGCGCAGCTTGGAGATAGCACTAAAGAGGGTATGAGCCTCGTAGAGGGTCGGTTATGGTCAAAACTGTTGATGCTACCACGACCGACCGTCTCCGACGCTCGCCACTATATTTGGATCTGTCTCCAAGCTGCGCTCGCAAGCGAGCTTGCATGGAGTTAACCACAATCAGCCGTTTACAACGGCTATCAGCCAACCCACAAAGTGCTGGCAATTTGTTAGAAGCGGTGGAGGGTGTGGGTGAGGACTGTGTGGCCGAAAAGGGAGAGAATGATGGCCACCTTGTTGCGTAGGCGCACGTTGCCGTCGGCAAAACACGATCGGCGCAAACGCAGAATGCCCACCCAACTGCGTGTGGTGATTGGCGCAAATTGCTCATCGTGCAGCGGTGCCAACCGAAGCATATTGAAGTAGGCGCTGAGCAAGCGGCTGCGAATGGCTTTGAGGTGCTGCGGAAACTCGTGTGGCGCACGGCGTTCGAGGTCTTCGAGAATGTCGAGAATGTGCGCACGGCGCGAATTGAGAGAAGTGAGTGTGCTCCCTGGCCATTGACGGTAGTAGTAGAGCCGTTGGGGGGTATAAGCCACGGTGTGCACATGCCGCATTACAGGCATCAGCACGGCAAGGTCTTCGTAGAGCATTCCCACAGGGAATCGCACATCTTGGAAAACACGGGCATCGTAGATCCGTCCCCATGGCGAATGTGTAAGTCCACGACGCTGGTAAAGGATGTGTGAAGTGGCTTCTTCGGCTGTATAGACAAAGGTGGGCTGTGCTATGTCGGACTTTGGAGCATCACCAACGGTGTAATCATACCAGCCACAGAGTGCTGCTTGTGCGCCACTTTCTTGAATGAGCCGATAAAGCACCTCAATAAACTGTGGAGCGATAAAATCATCGCTGTCCATAAACACAATATAACTCCCCGTAGCAAGGTCGAGAGCGGTGTTGCGTGCGGCACTCGGTCCGCCGTTGGACTGATGCACCACGCGGAAACGATTGTCGTGCGACGCCCATTCGTCTGCTATTTTTCCGCTGTCGTCGGTGCTGCCGTCGTCCACCACAATCACCTCCAAATGGGCATACGACTGGCTGGCAATGCTCTGCAAGCACTGCTGCAAATACGCGCCCACATTATACACAGGCACAATCACAGATACCAACGCCTCTTTCACACCGAAAAAATTTTGCCTCACACAGATTCAACAGATTCAACAGATTCAACAGAATTTTTAATTAATTATCGGAGCACTCCGAGTACTCTGAGGGCTCCGAGTACTCCGATAACATAAATCATGTGTGAGCCAGTTTTATTTTACTTTCCATTCAAAGCCTTCTTTCGTGTCTTTCACGTCGAAGCCGGCTTCGTTCATCTTGTTGCGGATAAGGTCGGAAGTAGTCCAGTCTTTGTTGGCTTTGGCTGTCTTGCGGATGTCGAGCAACAGGTCCACAGCCTTGCGGTAAGGCTCAAGGTTCACGCTGCCAGCATCGCCAGCCGAGTCGTCGCGCACACCGAGCACATCGAAGAGGTAGGTTTGGAACACGCTCTTCAATTCGTCGATGTCGGCTTGCGTCATGGTGGCGTTGCCGTCGTTCACCTGATTGATTACCCTGCAAGCGTCGAACAGTGTGGCAATCACGTTTGGCGTGTTCAAGTCGTCGTTCATCGCTTCGGCGCAACGCTCGCGGTAGTTTTCGAGTTTAGCCGATGTGGCGTCGGCAGCCTTGAGGTCGCAAAGTCGGTGCCAGCCGTCCATCATTCGCTCGTAAGCCTTTTCCGCCGCCTTGAGTGCTTCGTTTGAGAAGTCAACGGTGCCACGGTAGTGCGCTTGAAGAATAAAGAAGCGAATGGTCATTGGGGTGTAGGCTTGGTCGAGGCTTGGGTGGTCGCCGCTGAAGAACTGGGCGAGGGTGATGAAGTTGCCAAGCGATTTACCCATCTTCTGACCGTTGATGGTAATCATATTGTTGTGCATCCAGTAGCGCACCATGTCGGAGCCCTGCGATGCCACAGCCTGTGCAATCTCACATTCGTGGTGAGGGAACACGAGGTCCATGCCGCCGCCGTGAATGTCGAAGTGCTTGCCAAGGTACTTGCGTCCCATGGCAGTACATTCGCAATGCCAACCTGGGAAACCGTCGCTCCAAGGCGATGGCCAGCGCATGATGTGCTCAGGCGATGCCTTTTTCCAAAGGGCGAAGTCGGCTTGGTTGCGCTTTTCGCCCACGCCGTCGAGTTTGCGGCTGGCATTGATGATGTCGTCGAGGTTGCGGCCCGACAACACGCCGTAGCGGTGGTCCTTATTGTATTTTTCAATATCGAAATACACGCTGCCGTTGCTCTCGTAGGCATAGCCATTGTCGAGAATTTCCTTCACGAGTTGCTCTTGCTCGATGATGTGGCCTGTGGCGTGAGGTTCGATGCTTGGTGGCAGCACATTGAGTTGGTCCATAGCCGCGTGGTAGCGGTTAGTGTAGTATTGGGCTATTTCCATTGGTTCCAACTGCTCAAGGCGTGCCTTCTTTTCAATCTTGTCGTCGCCCTCATCGGCATCGTGCTCAAGGTGGCCTACGTCGGTGATGTTACGCACATAGCGCACCTTGTAGCCCAGCGACTTGAGGTAGCGGAACAGCACGTCGAATGTGATGGCTGGGCGCGTGTGACCAAGATGTGGGTCGCCATAAACGGTTGGGCCGCACACATACATACCTACCGAGCCTTCGTTCAGTGGCACGAAGTGTTCCTTGCGACGAGTGAGCGTATTGTAGATAAATAATGGATGTTGCATAATTAATTGGGTTTTTAACCCTAATCGGTCATTAGGGCTTGTGGTATTTCGGAGTTTTAGAAGAATGAATTTTGTTTGTCTTTTAATGAGTGATAGCGAGCTATTACGAATTAAAAACAAGCAAAAGGCATCTTATAAAAGCCGAAAGACCGCAAGAAGTAATCTATAAAATCCCTACACGGCCTAATGACCGATTTGGGTTTAATTATTCAATATGTGTGGTGAGTGAATGTGTGGCTATCGGATTATGCCTGGCCCTTTGGGAGAGGGAAATCGATGATGCCATCGTCGGCTGGACGGCCGCTCACTGGCACACGTTGCTTGATTTCGCCGAAAGTGGCTTCGTATTGTTGCACATTCTGTTGGAGAGCAAACATCAGTTGCTTTGCGTTTTCAGGAGTCATAATCACACGGCTCTGAACGCGCGCCTTTGGAGTGTTTGGCGCAAGGAGAATCATGTCGATGAAGAAATCGTTAGGTCCGTGGGTAATTACAGCCAAGTTGGCGTAGCGGCCTTGCATTTCTTCGTTTGGCACTTCAATTTGAATTTGTTGTTGTTGGTTGTTGTCGTTGTTGTTTGCCATTGTTGTATGGTTTTGTTTGTTAATAATCTGTTTTTTTATATGTTTATCGCTTCGTAATGCCGAAGCAGTAAGTTTTCACTTTTGGATAAGTCAAATCCTCCACATGCACACGAATGGCGTGACAGTTTTTGCGGCCGATGGCGGCACCCACGTAGAACGACCCGTAGCAAGTGCGCCAAAAGTAGGTGTTTTCAGCCCCTATCAGGTCGTGAATGAGGTGCACATCGATTGTGTCGCTATCAAGCGTCGCGCGGTCGGCCATCATATACAGCGCACGCGCCTTGGTGGTGTATTCCACCTCGCATCGGAGGTTGATGTAATTGCCTGTGCGCCAAAGTGCGCCGAGCCTTATCGGGTGCTTTGGATATTCCGCCACAGGCTTCACATTCACACGGAGCGAATCGCTTGCCACGTTGCCATAGTTGAAGCCATACACCGTGATGCGGTGCGCCTCATCGGGCGCGGAGTAACTGAGCAGCACACGCTGCCCCACCTTGATATGCTCCGGCTCGTCCATCGCCGCCACCATATCGATGGGCTCGGCATCTTCGGGACCGATATATTGCCATCGCGCCAATCCGTCGGCATATCCGAGGTAGGTGACGAAATCGTAGCGTCGTACATCCACCACATCGTCGTCGCCATCGCTGCTGTTGCAAGCCGAGAGCGCACCAAGCATGGCTATCAGCACCACTGCGTATGTCCACCACCTCTTGAGCATATCCCTTTTTCTTATACGATAATCTCGCTTTCAGTCTCTGGTGTCACTATCAGTCCGTCGCGCATGTGAAGCACACGGTCGGTGTCGCCGGCAAGCGACTCGTCGTGCGTCACAATCACGAAAGTTTGCTTCAACTCGTCGCGAAGCGTGAAAAACAATTTGTGCAACTCCTGCTTGTTCTGCGTGTCGAGGCTACCCGAAGGCTCGTCGGCAAGAATCACGGCAGGCTTGTTGATGAGCGCACGCGCCACAGCCACACGCTGGCGTTCGCCACCCGAAAGTTGGGCAGGCTTATGCTCAAAGCGGTCGGAAAGGTTCATATAACTGAGCAATTCCTTGGCGCGGGCAAACGCTTCGGAGCGCTTCTCACCACCGATAAGAGCCGGCATTGCCACATTTTCAAGCGTGGTAAACTCCGGGAGCAACTGGTGGAACTGAAACACAAAACCGATGTTACGGTTGCGGAATCGTGCAAGTTCCTTATCTTTAAGGGCAAGCACATCGGTGCCGTCGAACAGCACGCTGCCGCTATCAGGCTTATCGAGCGTGCCGATAATTTGCAGCAGAGTGGTCTTACCTGCACCACTCGGCCCCACAATCGACACAATTTCGCCATCGCCGATAGTCACGCTCACCCCCTTGAGCACCTCAAGGTTGCCATATCGCTTAATAATATTCTTAACTTCAATCATCTTCTCAAAAAACTCACCTCCAAGCCCCACCACAGCCACCCAAAGCGCAGGCAAAAGCCCACCCAAAAGAGCGGTTGAAAGCCAAAGTCCACCCTTCCAAAGCACAGGCAAAGCCCAATCAAAGGAACGGCGGAAAGCCAAAGGCTCAAGCCCCAGCAAAAAGCCGAATGTGGCGGAAAGCCAAAAATGGCAGAAGCCCAAAGGTCTTAATTTGCAAAGTTATCAAAATCTTTCCACATTCCCCCGTTTTCCCCCCAAAAAATCTACATCCCCCACTAGCTTTGATGGTGGGTTTTCTGTTTTCTGGATTATCCTTTCGACAAAACTATTTTTTAAAATTTCGTTCGTATTCCCTCTACATATTTTTGCTTCATAAAACGCCCACCAGAAAAAAGAAAATGTGTTACCAATCAACCACAAGTACCTTCAATACTACTCGTTAAGGAAACTGACCTCAGAAAAAATAAGCATAAACTCCCAAATTTAAATATACTGCTACCCGAAAAAAGTACTGAAAAAGATAAAATTTAGAAAGTTTATAGATGAAAATCGTGGATATTCAACCCGAAATCTGTAAATTTGCGAAATAACAATTTCCTATCACAGGGTATTGGTAATACAAAATGCCGATATGGGATTTTAGAAAAAATAACATCTTGAACATATTAAAAGAATGGTAAATAGACACAACTACAATAGCTCTCAATTTGAAACCGAAACTTTTGCTCCAACTTTGGACAATACGCCTGTTTGTCCTAAGGAGCAACCTATAAATAAGTGGGACAAATCTATTCCTGTAGAAGAGAATTCCTACTATTGGAAAGGAGACCCTATCATATTTAAGGGTGATTTCGTTCCCAATGGGAAACCAGTTGTGGTTGAATTGTTTTGTGGGTGCGGTGGCACATCCGTAGGCTTTGAAATGGCTGGTTATCAAATCGCTGTTGGCGCAGATATTCTAATCCCCGCAATAGAGACCTTTAGAAAAAACCACAAAGGAGTTTCTACTATTCTTGGAGATATTCACAATGTTACTCCAGAGCAAATTATCAGTCTTCTTAATGGTGTTCAGGTTGATGTTTTAATTGGAGGCGTTCCTTGCCAAGGGTTTTCCTTAAACAATAGGAAAAGGCATAAAGATGACAAAAGAAATAGACTTTATTTAGAGTTCATCCGATTCGTAGAAGCACTCCACCCAAAGGCTGTCGTTTTAGAAAATGTTTCGGGAATGAAAAGTACTGGAAATATTGTTGAAGAAATAGAACGAGACTTGTCTAAAGCAAGTGGTATGAATGTAAAAAGTCAATTCCTATTTGCTCCAGACTATGGAGTGCCACAAAGCAGATTGAGATTACTATTTGTTGGCGTTCAAGGTCAAGATTTCGATTTCAAAAACATCAAAAAAACAAATGGTCCAGAAACAGATAGCCCTTACAATACTGTTGGGGATGCCATAGGCGACCTCCCTCGCCTCCATGCAAACGAAAAAGCGACAGAATATAATCTTGAACCACAAAATGATTATCAAAGATTTATGAGGGATGGTGTTGCAAAAAACAAATTGATGAACCATCAAGCTCCGAATCACCCTACATCTGTCATCAAAATGATAGAAAATACAGCACAGGGTAAACCTCTGTACGAAAAATACCACCAACGAATTAGATTAGCCATGAACGAGCTAAGCCCAACGCAAGTTTCCGGAGGAATTCGACCTTCGTTTCAATTTGGCCATCCAATTGACGCAAGAGGCCTGACTATTAGGGAGCGCTGCAGGCTCCAAAGTTTCCCTGATAGCTTTGTTGTCTCAGGTGGTATTGTTCAAGGCAGAGTTCAGACAGGAAATGCAGTTCCCCCATTATTAGCGAGGGCTGTGGCATTGGCAATAAAAAAATATTTGTAGATATGGGTAACTGGAGAGTTTGGCATAGTGCCAAAAGTTTTTGCGAATTCATTATAGATAATACTGTTTTATCTTCCTTCAAGGAACAAATTGAATTTAAACCCCTTGTGGAAAGCGATGCCGCAAAAGGCGGCTTATTTCACAAAGTACCTGACCACATCAAGAAAATCTTATATCTTGATGCGGCAGATATGATTGTGGAATATAATTCTGAACCCATACTTTGTATTGAAGAAACGAAGGAAGCAGGAACAGGACATAATTCAATGCAAAGATTTGCGAGAATTGCTGCAGCAGTAGAAAATAACGTGCCAGCAATTTATATAATGCCCGAAGCGGTAATTGTTTCGCGCCATACAATGACGCATGGGAAAAAGGCAACAACCACAAAATGGGATTCACTAAATCCAATAGTGTTTCAAGCCTTCAATTCCGTAATGGACATCTTCAAGATTCCTGCCCTATTTTTCTATTACCCTTCAGATTATAGAAGACTCATACGCAACCCCGAAAAGAGTCCAAACCTCCTAAACAAAGGCATTGTTTTTAATAAAGATTTGGCTAAATATCCTGGATGCCCTGCAGAAAATGATAAAGAAATGCAGAGCCTTTTTAAGGTAATCAACACAATTATACAGCATGCTATTGCCGGCAATCCTGTTTCGTCATTAATTGATAAAAGAGTTATCCGTAATCGACAGTACTGGATGCAACACGAGTTCTACCAGAAGCTTGGTGAGCGTGCAATAGAAGATCTCTCGCCAATTACCGCAACAAAAACAATACCAACAGAGAAACTACTTGCTTTTCTTTCGAATTTTACAGACAACGATATAGATGACATTTCTGAACTTCTTTCAAGTAGACCTCTGACAATTGTCTATCAATGTGACGCAAAATTTAGAGGAGACCCTTATGCTGGCACATTAGCTGCGCTTGATTATCTTTTGTGTAGACAAGGTAAAACTTATGAAGAAAGAGATATGAATTTGGTTTTATGTTTTGGGCGCATAAATGAGACTAATGAAAAAATAATTGTACAATCCAACAAATGCTCAATTAATGACTTTATTCATACTGTTCACAACAGTAGTTCTAAAAACCTTCTGATGATAGAGCGTTTTGAAGACTTGAATCCAAAAGATATTGGGCGATATTATATGCAAGTCAGATATGGCTCAACTTATTCAAAAGTGAAACATATCAGAGTGTTTTCATATTTTGCTGATGCTATAATTTTTACAGATGGAGCATTATGGAGAGAGGCATAAGAGAAGAAGATGTTACAAAAAAACTGCTGAAGTGGCTCATTGATACTGGTTGGGAAATCATTAGCTTTGATTTCCCACAAAGCGGTACGGGATATCAACTACACCCCAATAATAGCACAAGCAAAACAGAAGGCGTTATTATACCAGACATTGTTGCCTATAAAAATAACATTGTCCTTGATTTTGAGAATAAAGACAGATTCGTACTGCGTGACGTTGAAAAGATATCTTCGTTAAGACAAACTGATAACTATTCACAAGATTGGAACAGGTTACTCAAAGACAAACCTTTTAATCACATCTATTATGGTATCGGTTTACCATACACATCTCATAACGAGAAAAGAGTTAACGGAATTTTAAATATGGTAGACTTCGTTGTTTTTATAACGGAGAATGACAAATTTAAGGTAATAGACAATGTAGGTGACCTTTTTTAAATAACGCAAAACCTATCCAAAACACACCCCCGCTGCATTGTAATTAAATATAAAGCCTCTTTTTGCGCTTTATTTCGCCGTAAATATAACTTATTCTATTGGGTGTGCACTTACTTCGTATGTATTTGCGGCATTGTCTAATTTCATTTTAAATTCTTGCAAATTCTTGTCTTTTGCTATAATATGCAACTTTTGCATATCTTCGTTTGAGATTCGGCATCCATAATATATGGAATTGGGGCGTATCACATACGATTTAACATGCTCATGAGTCACATTTTCTGTGTTGTGCTTCATCAGCCTCCATTCTTTTTCATACTCCCACTCTTTCGCTTTATGTAAAAGAACTTTTATTTGTGCGAGAGTATCAATGTTCTTAAAAGGAACTTGCATCAGATTTCCCATCAAATACATAATGTATTGCGTGGCATCAAATTTTTTATCATTATACACAACTGGGAAAATCATCAAACCCTCTGTGTTTGGATATAAAAATGACGTCAAATCATACCCAAGAGCAAAACCTTTATGACAATCCGAATAATGGCTCCACATCAGTAACGAACCAATGCTTTCAGAAAAGCAAGCAGAAATAGACAAATGCTGAATCAGTAATGGTATAAGCACAGTAACGAAAGCAAATACCAACTCAAAATCAGAATTGCACAATTCAGTTTCTCTATTTATGTAAACCTTGTTTCTGACGATTTGTTCTGCTTTTTGCCGAAGTTCAGACTTCTCCTTTTCTGATATAATCTTACTAATTTCCTCAGGAATAGCACCTCCATCTATGATATATTGCGCTATCGCTTTTTGCACTTCAGTATCTTTAAGAAATCCAAATATCCTCAGTATTGCATCAACATCATATTGGATTAGTGTATCAAAAGGGTCATTATACAAGTCAGATGTCGCCAGATAAACCTTATCTTCACAAAATGCCTTTATGTGATTTTCACAGCAAGATCTATACTTGAAAAGCCTTTCTGGCATTAATTGACGAAGCGCATCAGTTAATGGTGCTACTGATCTCTGAACATTATCCTTTTTCATCCCCTCGCATATAGTTGTGGAGTCCAATATTTTTTCAAATTGCGCTCTATTCATAGCCAACTGTTCTTCTGGATTTTATGTTTTTTATTCACAAAGATAACGATAATAAACCAAAAAGAACTCTTTTTTCTTGAGCTTTGTGAATTGTTGGAATCTTTTTCGTGCAGCAATTTATTAGTTTTGAACAAAAAAAATGACGGAACATTTTTTAAATCAAAGTCAACTATTGAGCAATCCTTTGTGGATTGCTAATGATTTTGACGAATCTATCTGATTACATAGTTATGCTTAATACAATTAAAATAAACTTATTAAAACAACGGATTACTCAACAATTCGAAGAATTAAATAACGCAAAGATGACAGCATTCTACGCAAGGACATTATTTCGTGAGAAATTCATGAAAACAATGGAAACAATAAAGTGCCAACGCATTAATTCTTGCACTTTAACCACTGATGTTGATGACAATAATAATCCATTTGTTTTTGCCTCAAATGGCAACGCAACTTTCGGATATTTGCCAAACAATGAAATTTTCACTTACACCCATATCAAATTGAGTATTGGGGAAAATAGAATAGACGAACATACTGGAAAAAATCACGGTTATGGGCTGTTGCATATAGAGGCTAGACACGGAAAGGAGATTCGCTCTTTCGGTTTTAAATCTTGCTGTGAGTTTTTGATTTACATTTTAGCAAACCCCATAACTATTAAAGAAGGGAAAGTCATAAACAACATGCGAACCTATTTAATTGAAGTTCCACACAAAAAGTACAACTTTACTATATATGTTCAACCATCCAATAATGGCCGATACTGGACTATAAATAGCGCAGGGGTATTTAGAGCTTCATATTCGCAAAAAAGAAATATCGTTTATTCATCAAAATGTGGCACATAAATTCCATGTGAATCACTGCTGAGAATTGAATAATTCGTCTTGATATCGTATTGGAGCAGGCCTCATCCCGTAATAAACCATTTCTGATGATTTCTGTTTTTGACACAAAAAGTCTATTGTCAAAGCACATCGCTATAGGATTGGATATGGGATTAGGGGGGGGTGAGGTAGCAGATGGTGAGGATGATGGTTACGGTGGCGGCGTAGGCGGCGCACCATAGAATGAAGGAGCGGCGGAAGTTTTTCTTGTGGGGGGTGGCGCCTTTTTGTTGTTTGTCATCTTCGTTGGGGGTGGTGGATTCGTGGTATTTAAGCAGGACCCATACTGCTATGGTTACGAATAGGGGCTCGTAGGGGAGAATGTAGCGGCTGACGGTGCCACTGGTGGTGAATGCCACGGCGGCGGCGCACACGAAGGGCCACATTGCCCACCAACCTAAGTTTTTCTTTTTCCACGCGAGCACGAAAAGGTAGTAAAGCGAAACGCCTGCCACAGCATACCACACGAGTTGGAATCGGGTTGCCACCGACCACACATCGAGCACTTCGTTGTCAACCCATGGGAAAGGAATGAAGAGTTGGAGTGTGCAGGTCACTGGCAGGAGCAGCAGTTTTTGCCATACGGGCAGGAAGAAGTAGTCGCTCATCATTTCGCCATATATGCCGCGTGCCTGATATATGGTTTTCATCATGTCGCCTCCGGTGTCGGTGGTTGCCAAAATGCGCATCTGCACTTCCATGCTGAATCCATTCGACCAATATATGCCCAAGCCCATACCTATCAGCGCAATGCCAAGCAGCGTGCACGCATATCGCCACATGTCTTTATTGTCGAAAAATGTGATAATCACGCCAGCCACCAAGAAGTAGATGACGCTGGTGCGCACTATCGACATAAGTGCCACCGCTATGGTGAACAGCGCAATATCGTGCCACACGCTGCCGCGCGAATCCTCATCTATCTCTTTCATTCGGGCTATAGCATACGCTGCCAGTGCCACCGCGAAATAGGTGAGCGGCTCTTTCAGCAGCATGGCGGCATGGCTTATGAAGAATCCGAGCAATGATGTGACCAGCATTGCCAAAAATGTGATGGTGCCTCGGTCGGCTCGCACACGCCCAGCCAACGCCCTGCCTGCCGTCTGCCCGGTCAGCACCACTGTGAGCAGGGTGAGCATCACATTGATGGCGATAGGCCAAACGATACTGTGCCCCAACAACTTCCACGACAGCAATATCATCAATGGGAAACCCACAAACCTTGTGTCGGACTCAGGCACAGAGCCGTCGTAGTAATGCAGCGCCCACAGGTAGTAGCCCTTGTCGTCGCAACGCAAGACAGGGTCGGCAAACGAGTGCCCCTCTGCCAGCGTCCAGCCGTAAATGTTGCGGAACGCCCACACCACCAGCAACATTCCTGCCACCATTAGCACTATTCCTCCACGCGTTTCGCCTCCGCTCAATCGGGCATAAAGCCAGCGAGGCACCACATACGCCACGCCAAGCCCACACGCCAAGCCCACGCCACTGGTGCCAAACACGCTCATGGCGACGGCAAACAGTATGCACATCGCTATCAACTCCACCAGGAGTTGACTGCGCAGGCACTTTTGTGAAGGGAGAAATAATGTGTTCATTTTTTAATCATACGCTTGTGAGCATCTACAAAAGTACACATTTTCTTCCATTTGTTCTAAAAGTTTATGAAATTCTTGTTCCTATTATCCCCATTATTGACTAACTTTGCTCATTCAATCGTGGATTTGGAAATGAACGACGAGCCATTGGTGATAGATGTAGATGAGTTGGTGAGGCAACGCTTGCCTCGCTACTATCGTTTTATCCCACGCTGGCTCACTCGCTGGCTGGAGCGCATCATTCATCAGCGCGAACTGAACGAGATTCTTCAGCGCATGTGCGGAAAAGACGGTATGGACGCTGCCCACGAGGCTCTCGACTACCTCGACATCGCCACCGAGGTGGAGCACGCCGACCGCATTCCAGCCGAGGGCCGCTTTATTTTCGTGTCGAACCACCCATTGGGCGGACTTGACGGACTTTCGCTCATCGCATTTCTGGGCGGCCACTACAAGGGTGCCATTCGCTTTTTGGTCAACGATTTGCTGATGGCGGTGAAGCCGCTGCAACCTGTGTTCCTGCCTGTGAACAAGTACGGCAGGCAATCGCGTGGGCGTGCCGCCGAAATCGAGGCTGAATACCAGGGGCAGAACCAAATGATTACATTCCCTGCCGGACTATGCTCGCGTATGGGCAAGAACGGCGAGGTTCACGATTTGCAGTGGCAAAAATTTGTGGTGATGCACGCCATACGCTCGCAGCGCGACATCGTGCCCATGTATTTCGATGGCGAAAACTCGCGTTTCTTCTATCGCATGGCACGCTGGCGCAAACGCCTGGGCATGAAGTTCAACCTCGAAATGATACTTTTGCCCGGCGAAATGTTCAAGAGCAGGGGCAAGAGGTTTCGCGTGGTGGTGGGCAAGCCCATCGCATGGCAAAGCCTCGACGCAAGCCACCCCATGGAAGAGGCACAACGCTTAGCCGACATCTGCTATGCGCTCAAGCCTGAAAACGAAAATAAAAAACTTTAATAGAAACACCGACGACGATGACAGAACAACGAATCATTGACCCTGTTGACATCAGCTTGATAGAAAGCGAGCTGACGCCCGACCGCCTTTTGCGTCGCACCAACAAAGCCGGCAATGAAATCTATATTGTCGATGCCCACAGCGCGCCCAACATCATGCGCGAGATAGGCCGACTGCGCGAAATCTCGTTCCGGGCAGGGGGCGGCGGCACTGGCAAGAGTTGCGACATCGACGAGTTCGACACCATGCCCACTCCCTGTCGCCAACTATTCGTGTGGAATCCGCAGGAGCGTGAAATCATCGGTGCCTACCGTTATATTCTTGGCAAGGACATGGTAATCGACCCCGACGGCACGCCCCACATTGCCATGAGCCACATGTTTCGGTTTTCAAGCGAATTTATGAGCCACTACCTGCCCATCACCATTGAACTGGGCCGCTCGTTCGTTCGCCCCGAATATCAGTCAGCCAACAAGGGTGCGAAGTCGATTTTCGCGCTCGACAACCTCTGGGACGGCTTGGGCGCACTCACCGTTCTCCACCCCGACACAAAATATCTGCTGGGCAAGATGACGATGTATCCCTCCTACCAAAGAGAGTGCCGCGACTTGCTGCTCCACTTCCTGCGCCTCTACTTCCCCGACCACAAGGCACTGGTCACCCCGATTGAGCCGCTCCGGCCCGACACACCGGCAGCGCGCACCGAGCATTTTTTCGTGGGCAACGACTTTAAGGAAGACTACCGCCGCCTGAACCAGTTCATACGCAGCCACGGCATCAACATTCCGCCACTGGTCAACGCCTACATGAACCTATCTCCCACCATGCGCTTTTTCGGCACCGCCATCAACCACGAGTTTGGCGAAGTGGAGGAAAGTGGCATCTACATTAACATCGACGAAATCACCGACCAAAAGAAAAGTCGGCACATCAACACTTTTGAAAAATAACTACGAACGAAATGACTTTTTTGCGCTATGTAAACATCATTTACATGCTGGCGACAACAGCCTTATTGGCTTCTGCTCAATTTGATGTAGAATATGAAGGCGGAGTGACGGCAAACTACGGCAAGGGCGACATCGCTCCTTACTACATCAACTCCAACCGGGGCGGAACGCTCACACAGCAATACTCCACCCTGCTCAATGCCGCCGCAAAGCACGAACTCGACACCACTCGCCGCTTTTCATTCGGATTCGGTGCCGAATTTTGGGGAGGCTACACCAGTTCGGTATCATACGACCGCTACGACCTCGCCACCGACAAGTTTGTACGCAATCTTCAGCACCCTGCGCACGCATGGGTGCAGCAGCTGTATGCCGATGTAAAATACCGCTGCCTATTTGCCACCGTGGGCGCAAAGGCGCGACAGTCCGACTTGGCAAGCGGCGACCTTTCGAGCGGCGACCTGGTGATGAGCGGCAACGCACGCCCCGGCACAGGCGTCAGAGCGGGATTTGTGAACTATCAAAACATTCCCTTCACCAACGGCTGGGTGCAGATTAGTGGCGAACTGGGCTACGAGCGCCTCGACGACAGCGACTGGCTGAAAAACCACTACAACTACTACAACAATTTCCTCACCACAGGCTATTGGTTCAATTATAAGAAACTGCGTCTGCGCACACGCCCCGACCAGCCGTTTGTGTTCATCATCGGTGCACAGACTGCGTGCCAGTTCGCAGGCACTCAAAACATCTACGAGAATGGCATTCTGACCAAAACGGTGAAGATGCCTGCCAACTTCAAAAGTTTCTTCCGTAGCATCATCGCTGGCAGCGGTGGCGAAAACCCTGGCGACCAAATGTATGTGGAGGGCAACCATGTGGGCAGTTGGGACATTATGCTCGACTACGAGAACGATGCGGTGGGCAAGTTCCGCGCCTATCACCAGACCATTTGGGAAGACGGTTCGGGCATCGGCTTGCAGAACGGCTTCGACGGCTTGTGGGGACTGGAATGGCGCTCCGCCACAAAGAGTTTTGTGAGCGGAGTGGTGGTGGAATACATCGACTTTACCAACCAAAGCGGCCATATCCACTTCTCTGAAGACCTCAACAAGGATTCTGCCATCAAGGGCGGTGCCACAGGCTCCGACGACTACTACAACAACTACAGTTACAATGGCTACCAAAACCGTGGCATGTCGATTGGCACTCCGTTCGCCAAATCCCTTATCTACAACACCGACGGCTACATGCGCTACCTCGACAACTTGGTGCGTGGCTTCCACATCGGCGTGAAGGGCTATCTCAGCAGCGAGTACGACTATCGCTTGCTGTTCTCCACCCGCAAGGCTTACGGCACCCCTGAGCACCCTCGCGCCCGCGGCGTGCGCGCCACCTGCTTCATGCTTGAGGCAAATGCGCACCCCTCGTGGCTGAAAGGATTGGAACTGAAGGCGCAGTTTGCTTTCGACCGTGGCTCACTTTTAGGCAACAACACAGGCGGCATGGTGTCGGTATCATACCATGGCGACTTTAATATCGGACAATGATGAAACATCTGATTACATATTTGTGGCTTCTTGTCGCCTCGGTGGCGTTTTCGTCATGCACCCAAAATGGTGGCGACATAGGCGTGTGGTTCGGCACTTGGACCATCAGTTCGGTAACGGTAGATGGCACCGTGGTGCCCCCACCGGCTGGCTCGTACTATTCCGTGCAGTTTCAAGGTGAAATCGTGCAGGTGACCATCACCAACGACCGCCACGACCCCTACACCACCACCTACGGCAACTGGAGCAACGACGGCGACCAAATGCAATGGCTTTTCCCTGAAGAGAACATGTATTTCGTGCCTCTGCCTGGAATGACGAGGGTCAATAAGTTCACCATTCTGGAGAAAAGCGGCAAGCGAGTGCGCCTACAGCAAGTGGCCGACACCGGCGTGACCTACATCTACACCCTCACCAAACTCGTGTAGAAATTAATGTGGTCGGCACTTCTGACGCTATTTTTATACGGCCTTCTCGTATGTAAATTGCAAAATTTCACTCTTTTAGAAAAAAGTCGTACCTTTGTATTTCAATTGCAAATTATAAAGTAACAAAACAACTATACAGAAAATTAAGTTTCGATGGGTAAAATTAATTTCGTAAAAGAACTCGAATGGCGCGGGATGATCAACAATATGATGCCCGGCACAGAAGAACAACTCAACAAAGAAATGACATCGGCATACGTGGGTATCGACCCTACTGCCGACTCTCTCCATATCGGCCACCTCGTGGGCATCATGATGCTGAAGCACTTGCAGCGTGCAGGCCATCGCCCTATCGCCCTCATCGGTGGCGCTACCGGTATGATTGGCGACCCTTCAATGAAGAGCCAAGAGCGTGTGCTTATCGACGAGGCTACACTTCGCCACAATCAGGAATGCCTGCGTAAGCAACTCGAAAAATTCCTTGATTTCAACAGCGGTGCTCCTAATGCCGCAATTCTGGTCAACAACTACGACTGGATGAAGAACTACAGTTTCTTGCAGTTTATCCGCGACGTGGGCAAGCACCTCACCGTCAACTATATGATGGCTAAGGACTCTGTGAAGAAGCGTTTGGCTGCCAATGCCGACCACGGTATGTCGTTCACCGAATTTTCATACCAGCTCCTTCAGGGCTACGACTTCCTCTACCTCTACGAGCACGAAGGTTGCCGCTTGCAAATGGGCGGTAGCGACCAATGGGGCAACATCACCACCGGTACCGAACTTATCCGCCGCATGAACGGTGGCGAGGCCTTCGCCATCACCTGCCCACTTATCACTAAGGCCGACGGCACCAAGTTTGGCAAAACCGAGGGTGGCAACGTGTGGCTCGACCCTAAGCGCACATCACCTTACAAGTTCTACCAGTTCTGGTTGAACGTGAGCGACGAAGATGCTGCAAAGTACATCAAGATTTTCACCGACCTCACCCAGGAAGAAATCGCCAAACTCGAAGAAGAGCAGGCTGCCGACCCAGGTTTGCGCCCATTGCAGAAGCGTTTGGCAAAGGAAATCACCACTATGGTACACTCTGCTGCCGACTATGAAATGGCTGTGGAGGCTTCACAAATCCTTTTCAGCAACAAGGCTAACGACATTCTTCACAAAATCGACGAAAGCACCCTCTTGAGCGTGTTTGAAGGCGTGCCACAATTCGAGATCAGCAAGGCTAAACTTGAAGAAGGCATTCCAGCCATCTCTTTGCTCACCGACGAGGCTGCCGTGTTCCCATCAAAGGGTGAAATGAAGAAGATGACACAAGGCGGCGGCGTGAGCATCAACAAGGAAAAACTCACCGACCAAAACGCCACCATCAGCACAGCCGACCTGCTCAACGGCAAATACATCCTCGCACAGCGCGGCAAGAAGAACTACTACCTCCTCATCGCAAAATAATGCAATAGTGTAGCACCACCTCTTGCACTCTATAATTATCACAAACCCGATTAGCACACTTGTTGTTAATCGGGTTTATTTTCACCACCCATAACATCAGCACTATCATGACACAAGACGAAAGATGGCAAGCGCAATACGACCAGATGATGACATTCATGAACGAGAACCATCGCCGCCCCTCAAAGCACCGCCTTGAGGAGCACGACATGCTCAACTGGTACAAACATGTGAAGAAAGCCATCGCCAAAGGCAACTACCCACCCCACCGCATCGAAAAATTCGCCCACCTCCAACAAGTAGCCAACAAATACCGCCGCAAAAACCAATACGAGTAACAAGTCTACAAGCCAACGAGCCTACAGGTCTACGAGCCTACAGGTCAACGAGTCTACGAGTTGGTGGTCTGACCAGTCCGACACGTCAGACGAGTCAGACAAGTCAGACTCCCCCACCACAAAAAAATAGGATTACATTCCTAAAACCTCAAAAAATCCAAAAGTTTTCGGATTCCATTCCTAAAACTTCCAGTTTTTCCTCACTTTTCGGATTCCATTCCTAAAAAATTTTGTATATTTGTGGCGAACAACCAAAATAGCACAAGACAATGGAGAGAATTGAACGCCAAGACTATCTCGACAAGCTTATCGCTTTCAAAGATAAAAAGTTGATAAAGGTGATAACAGGAATACGCCGTTGCGGAAAATCCACTATTATGGAAATCTTTCGCGACTGGCTGTTGAACAATGGCGTAAGCCCCGAACAAATCCTGTATCTCAACTTCGAGGATTATGACAATATCGAGTTGCGCAATCCACTTGCCTTGCACCAATACATCAAACCGCTGATATTGTCCGACAAACCCACATACATTTTCTTTGATGAAATACAGCATGTGAAGGACTTCCCCGACATCATCAACAGTATCAACTTGAAGCCAAATGTCGACCTATATGTTACGGGCTCGAATGCCTATATGCTATCAAACGAAATCGCCACTTTGCTTTCAGGAAGGTATGTGGAGATAGCTATGCTCCCATTGTCGTTTAAGGAGTATGTGGAAGGTTGTGGCGGAAGCGATAACCTTGAAAAAGCATACACGAATTATATCACCCAAAGCAGTTTTCCCTACACCTTGGCGCTCGATCGCCCCAAAGACATCACCGACTATTTAAATGGAGTGTACAATACCGTGGTGATGAAAGACATCATCACCAGAAAAAAGATACAAGATGTGATGATGCTTGAAAGCGTGATTCGTTTTGTGGCCGACAACATAGGAAATATGCTGTCAACCAAACGAATTGCCGACATCATGACTGCCGACGGAAGAAAGATCGACCAAAAAACAGTGGAAAAATACCTCACATCGCTGTGTGAAACCTTTTTTGTGTACGAAGCCAAAAGATACAATGTGAAAGGAAAACAACTATTGAAAACCCTTGGCAAATACTACCTCGTGGATGTTGGGCTAAGAAGAATGTTGCTGGGCGGACGATCATTCGACGCTGGGCGATTGTTGGAAAACGTGGTGTATCTCGAACTGCTACGCCGACAGAAAAGTGTGTACATTGGAAAAATCAACAACTTAGAGGTTGACTTCGTTGCTATCGATGAAAACGACATCGTATATTACCAAGTGGCAGCCACGGTAAGAGACGAAGCCACACTCAAGCGCGAACTATCATCACTGCAACAAATCAACGACCAATACCCCAAGTACATTTTAACGTTAGACGAAGACCCCGAAGCCGATTACGACGGCATCAAAAGAATCAACGCCCTAAAATGGCTAATGGGCGAATACAGCATCTAAACAAAGACAGACAGGCCTGGAAAAAAACAGAATTCCATTCCCACAAAAAAAATAGGCGTATATAGATGATGTTGGCAACGAAAAATAGGTGTAAATTGGATTTAAATGGATTATAATCGGTGTTCCTGTTCGAGCACTCGCTCCAAGTGGCTTTACAGAAGCCGAGACTATCGTCTTAACTTCTTTAACTTCTTAACTCCTTAACTTCTAAAAAAACTAACTTCTGAAGAAATCTGATTTCTGGGAAAAGGGTATAAAAAAATAATCCTCGATATCGCTATCGGGGATTGCTTAACTAATTAACCTTCTAATACCATTAACATAAACCTTAAACAAAATGAAATAAAAACCGTCATCACGACGCTAAGAATTTCATAACCTTAAAAACTAATACCATGAAAAACCGATGCAAAGGTATAACTTTTATGTTATATAACATACTTTTCCAGCAGAAAATTCAAGAATTTAACACCATTTAACCAAAATCACCCATTTTCACGACAAAATTCAACATTATAGGAAATATGCCATCAGAAGAAAAGATGTGAATTTTCCATATTTTTACCATATCTGTTGAAGATTCATTTGATTTTAATTGCAACACATAGTTTGTTGAATCCTCTGACACAACAAAACCTTGGGCAACTTTTATTGCTCAAGGTTTTGTAAAAATCCAAGCCAGTAAAGTTGTGGAATTAAAGTCCTAAAGTCCAAGAACTCCAAGTGTCAGACGCAGAAATTGACGCACTTGACGTTGGCGTTTGTTGTTTGCCATTAACCACCAACGACTTCTTAACCACATTGTCTTTTACATAATCAAACAATTCGCCCAGAGTCACCACACCTTTTGACATTTGAAGTTTTTTCAACAAAAAATATGTAAACAAACCATGATGTTGCTCTTGGTAAGAGTAGGCTGTTTCATCACCTTGCGCAGCAGACAATACAACCATGTTGCCAGCAGGTGCAGCAGCCTTTGCCTTTATCGCTACCCCTCGTGCCTTTGCAAGCATTCCTTCACCACGTAGTGAACCAGAGAAACAAGCATCTAATAATACTACAACTTTAGATGCAGGCATTCCTCCAAGTGTTTTATACAACTCATTCAAACTGTTGCATGTGGTAAAATCCGAACCATAGCCATCTATTGGAAGTAAATATGTATCCCGTGAGCTCTCATCAGACAATCCATGACCAGCATAATAGAAGATGATTTTTGCATCTGATTTATAGGCTTCAGATATTTGCTTAATTAGGTTTATCTCTTTCTTGAAATTATTGTATGTGGCATCTTTTACAAGATGAATATTTGTTTTTGGCAAGCCAAGTACTTTCTCACAATACTCAGCAAACACACATCCATCATTAATCGCATTGGGAACTGGAGCCACGCTTTGGTAATTTTCATTTGCGAAAATCCATGCAAATGTATTTTCGTTGTCACAATTTGTGGTTGGTATATTCTCATCCACATCCGACTTTTCTTTTATTGTGATTTTATCACCACTATCAACTTTTGTTGATTCCGTAGCAGTTTGTTTATTTGGAGAAGTTTCTTGTTGTGGGTTAACTAATTGTTGAATTACAGTGATATTATTCACAACTTGGTTATTCGAATTAACTGTCTGACTATTTGGAATAATTGTGGTTTGACGACTTTGGGTAGCACCACTCCCATTGGGACTCATTGCATAATTCCCCACATGTTTTATACCCTCATTGTAAATTGAAATGAAATCTGGCAGTAAACACTTCCCCCCTTTTTTTTCATACCGCTGAAGCCACTCGTCACAGCGCGCCTCACTTTGAGAGACAACAATACCTTTTTTATAAAACCGAGCAACATATAGCATAGCATCAGGAAGCCCTCTTTCTGCAGTCCTCAGGTACATTTTGAAAGCCGCATTCAAATCCTTTTCTACCACAATACCATTCTCATAACACACTGCGAGGTAGAACTGTGCTCCCACCCCATTATTAATGGCACATTTCTTTAGTTCGTTATACCCATACTGGATATAGCCATTATAAATGTATTGCAAAGCCTCAGAGGTTTGCTCATGAAATTTCTGTGCAGATAATGTAATGCTACAGAAAAATATAAAAAACACAATCAGACGTCTCATTGCAGATTAGAAAAAAGGCTGTGCCATAAACGCTTTCACAGCACAGCCCAAATATATAAATCACCTAATTTTTATTCGTCATCTTCATCTGAGGATCCTTTATCACCCCTTTCCTTACTTGCTGAAGACATATTATTTGCATATTTGAGTTTGCCCCAATCAGCATCAGAACCATCAAATTGGATTATTCGTTTGTAATATGTGTCAAATAACTCAGGGGAAGCTAGAGATATCCCCATAGTGAATAGTGCACCAAAAAATTTTGCGGTTTTACTGCCTGCTTTTACAACTCTGGTATTTCCAAGAACAAATGTTCCTTTATCAAAATCACCTTTCCAATCACAAACAATAGCCAATGATTTTTCATTATCAAATTCCTTATATGGCGCATCTGCTTTTATATGAGTGACGGCATAGGGGGTTTCTTTTACTCCAAATCCTTTTTGCTCTTTTTCACTTATTTTTTTTGGCAATTCATTATAAATGGGAGCAAAGATCAAATCCGAAATCCAAGTTGTTAACTGAATATTATTCCATTCATCCGTTTTTTTATTAAACGAATAAGCTATACTAAATCCAAGGTTAACAACACTTTCGTCCTCTGTGAAGTGTATCGCCGATGAGCCTGTAAAAACATCTTGTTTCTTATCTTCTTTTCTTTTTGCCTCCGTTGTAAGTGTTTCTATTGCAGAGAATAATCGTTTATCATATTCTGTAAAGCTTCCAGTAGGAGTCTCTGATGTCGAGTAAGGACCATACATAGCAGTAGATACATCACATATCCATGTAGGACTTTGATTTTCACTAATTTTAGGGGCTATGGTAATCGTCAGATTTTCTTCTGTTGCCACAGCCTTTTTTGATGCTTTCTTGTCACCTTGCTCCTTTTTACTATTGTCCCAAAGAGGTCTTGCACTACCGTTGTGAATAAGAAAACTCTGATCCACAGCAATAAATATGGTTTTAGTCGTTTTGTTGCTTGCCCACAAAGACTCATCATAAATCTCTAATCTGATATTGTCATCTTCATAAACACTATTAGCGTTAGAATACATAAAAATCAAGGCGTTTCGATATTTTGTTTCTTCCTTGCTTTTTTTACCACCAAAAGCTTGACCAAAAAAAAGGCAGCAGATAGCTAATAATAAAATTTTTTTCATAATCTTAAAAAGTTTTTTAATGAAAGAATAAGTAATTAGTTATGTTATATGAGAATTATCTGTAATCGACTCACCATCCAAAATAATCATCCAACCTCTGTTGCAGTTTTTCAGAATTTCGCTCCAAATCAGCATTGACAGCATCTTTCACCACTTTTTTTGCAACATCTGCTGTACAAGCAATGGCTACGCGTACCTCAACCCTCTTACTACTAGTAATGCGATAAATATCTTCAACAATCATCACATCTTCAAGATTTTGGGAAATGCTATTTTTTGCAGCCTTTAAGCTTTTTATTAACGCCTCTCCTTCTTTCGACTCAATCAATTCTGTTTTAATTGCCCAATCTATTTGCAATGATATTTCTGATTGGATTTTTTCAACGAGAGCAGACTTTGCAAGTTCAACAGCACGCTTTTTCGCCGCATTGTAATCTTGATTGACGCTATTCGCTTCTGCCATAACATAAGCGGGAAACAGTTTGGAGTCATATTCCATTTGCATAATATACATGGCATCCATCTGTCTTTCCAATGGTAAAGCACTGGGAGTTGTCTTCCAGCCGTCATTTAATAGTTGTTCTGCATCTTCTTCCGAGAGTATCAAAGCTTTGTCTTTATTCTTTTTCTTTGAAGCTTTAAAGATTTTCACACGTTCCTTTCGTTGTTCTTCAAAGTTTTGTGCATAACTTGAAACCACAAATGCGGCCATCAAAATGAATAAAACTAATTTTCCCTTTCTCATTTCTTATTAAATGTTTCAAGGCCAACAGTTCCCAGGCTGGACGGTTTGTTACATAGTACGGTTTAGAAAAGAGCATAAAAAAAGCGTGGGAACTGCTTGTTGCCCGTCCCACGTTCTGAGGCTCTCGCATTGCCTAATCCTATAGAACAGACAACGCTAGAGCCCACGCCGATATGAAACACACATCCAAAAATGCAACTCTCTACACCACATGAGTTGTGAAGATACAATTCATGTTAGTAGGAGGCACATCAATGGCTGCGAAAAATCACACCTCTGGGCATCTACCGTTGCTTAGTTCAAGATAGGATTATGAAATTTGCGAGATTTCAGAACGTCATGAACAAAGCGCCAAGTAAACGCCTTCAATATGTCTGTTGACTTTATCTACCAAAAAACGCAACACATAGGTGTAAATAAATTCACGTCCTATGTATTATTGCTACATATAAAATAGCATTACCATTATCAAAATTGATTAAACAAAACTGACGATGGTTGGCTTATAAAGTCCACAGGCAAATGTAGTAAAAAAAATGTTATAAAGAAAGAGAAAATATCAGTTTTTTATCATCGCCAGAAAAAAGGCGCCCTCGGAGGGGGGTAACCTCCTGAGGGCGCATCAAACAATTATAGGTATGAAAAGAATGAATTATTCAGATTTCATGTTGTAGAATGAGCGGTACACGAAGTAGAGCGCGATAATCACGAATGCCACACCGAAGTAAGGAGCAATGGCGCGGAAACTTTCGCTGATGGCGATTTCCATTGCCAACACACCAAACAGGGTGGTGAACTTGATGATTGGGTTGAGCGCTACGGAGCTGGTGTCCTTGTATGGGTCGCCCACGGTGTCGCCCACCACGGTTGCGTCGTGGAGGTCGGTGCCCTTTGCCTGGAGGTCAACTTCCACAATCTTCTTCGCATTGTCCCATGCGCCACCGGCATCAGCCATAAACACTGCCTGGAACAAGCCAAACACTGCGATGGAGATAAGGTAGCTCACAAAGAGGCACACAGCAGCGTTGCCGCCGATGCTTGCAGGCGATGACAGGCAAGCGAAACCAAGAGCGAAGCAGAAGATACTGATGAAGATGTTGAGCATACCCTTTTGAGCATACTTGGTGCAGATGTTCACCACTTCCTGACTCTTGCCGATGTCGGCTTTCTTAGGCGCATTGCTGTCGAGCTTGATATTGCCCTTGATAAATTCCACTGCACGGTGTGCGCCAGTGGTCACGGCTTGCATTGATGAGCCGGTGAACCAGAAAATCACGCAGCCACCGAGAATGAAGCCGAGCATTGAATATGGGTTCAAGAGGTTGAGCGTTTCGGTTGGGTTGATGTTCAAAGTCTTTTGGATCATCAGAATCAAAGAGAAAATCATGGTGGTGGCACCAGCCACAGCCGTACCGATAAGCACAGGTTTTGCGGTGGCCTTGAAAGTGTTGCCAGCGCCGTCGTTTGCTTCGAGGTAGTATTTAGCCTTTTCAAAGTCGGGAGTGAAGCCGAATTGTTCTTCAATTTCCTTCTTTGCCTTTTCCTTGTCGTCTTCGATGAGCGAGAGTTCGTAAACCGATTGTGCATTGTCGGTCACAGGGCCGTAGCTGTCAACGGCGATGGTCACAGGACCCATGCCGAGCATACCGAATGCCACGAGGCCGAACGCGAAGATTGAAGCGTATTCGCCCATAATAGTGTCCATACCGAATGCGTTGGAAGCAAAGTAGGCGATGAGCATCAGCAGGAAGAACACAAAACCAGTCCAGAAGCTACCGAAGTTACCACTCACGAGGCCTGAGAGAATGTTGAGCGAAGCACCGCCTTGACGCGAGGTGTTCACCACTTCATTCACGTGAGCCGAAGTTGGAGAGGTGTAGAGTTTTGTAAATTCAGGAATCAAGGCAGCACCGAGCGTACCGCAACTGATGATTGAAGCCAAACCAATCCAATAGCCTTCGCCGAGGTCTTGGAGCAACCAGTAGCTTGCGCCGAATGTAGCCACGATTGAGAGGATTGAAGTGATCCAAACAAGTGAGGTAAGAGGTTGCTCGAAGTCAATGTCGTCGGCATTGTTGTAGCGAGCCTTCGACACCATATTATTGATGAAGTAAGAAATCACCGATGTCACAACACCCAGAATACGCATCACGAAAATCCAGATCAAAAGGTCGATTTGGTATGATGGGTCAACAGCCAGCAGGATAAACGACACGAGAGCCACACCAGTCACACCGTAGGTTTCGAAACCGTCGGCAGTAGGGCCAATGCTGTCGCCAGCGTTGTCGCCCGTACAGTCGGCAATCACGCCAGGGTTGCGAGGGTCGTCTTCGCCAATCTTAAACACCACCTTCATCAAGTCGCTACCGATGTCGGCAATCTTGGTGAAGATACCACCAGCGATGCGGAGCGCACTTGCGCCGAGCGATTCGCCAATGGCGAAGCCGATGAAGCAACTGCCAGCAAGGTCGGCAGGCATAAACATCAAAATCACGAGCATCAGCACCAATTCCACGCAAATGAGCAGAATACCGATACTCATACCGGCTGTCAATGGAATGTTGAGCAACTGGAGTGGCTGACGGCGGAGCGAAGCAAACGCCATACGCGCATTAGCGTAGGTGTTCATGCGCACACCGTACCATGCCACGGCGTAAGAGCCAAGCACACCAATCACGGTCCAAGCGAGAATCAGCATCACTGAGCCCCATGCCATGCTTGAGAGCACCTTAAAATAAACGAGCACTGCCAATCCGATAAAGGCAAAAAGAATGGCAAGGAATCGGCCCTGTTGTTTGAGGTAGGTAGAGCAAGTCTTAAAGATTACATTACCAATCTCAAGCATCGAACTGTGGGCTTGAAGCTTGCGAACTTTCATAAATTGCCAAAAACCGAATAGCATACCAAGCACAATCACCAGGAAGCCCCAGTAGAGGATGCTTGCTTTCTCGCTGAAGCCCTCAGGCATCTTGAGGTCGGCTTCGCTTGCGAATGATGCAAGAGGAAGCAGTAGCGCACTAAGTGCAGCAAAGGTTTTTTTCATTGTCTTTTTGTTAGTTATGTTTGGTTAATAAATTATTATACTTGCATAAAAATTTATCTGGTCTTAAAAACAGCGCATAAAGGTAGGCACTTTAGCCCTAATAACAAAATTTAAGACACAAAAACTTTCAAAAGAGAATGATTTTTTTTCAAAGCGCAACCTTTCGGGCAAAAAACTGTTCGTTTGTCCACTCTTTCACCCTCAATATGCTCCCTTGAGCCAAAAATCCAGCAAAACTCTCCCCCACTCCCCTCCGTCCACCCAAAATCCCACCCAAAATCGCCCCATTCCACCCCATTTGCAAACAAACGTTAAAGCGGTTCGGTGGAAAAATACTGGGGACTGAAACAAAAACATAAAAAGCAGCCTTGGGGCAACGTGGAATGCTTCGCATTTGGCGGTGCGACTGTGCGCTTTGCGTCATTGGAAACGAGTTTCCATGCCGCCAACCACACAATCACTCCGCCACCCTCTTACGAGGGCTCACCACATTGCCCCAAGGATAAAAACCGCTCGCCGTTTCACGGCGAAAAACCCCTGATGATAACATAATTTCTTGGAAGGAGGTCGTATCAAATTTCCCAAACGATTTTGCATGGTAGGAACGCGATACTTCGCGTCCGCGACAAATGACTGATATCCAATGTGATATTGCGATTATGGGCGGACGTGAAGTATCACGTCCCTAC
>SAMEA104315420__coassemble_457_pt1 | contig 26303 bp, 22 predicted proteins | sample SAMEA104315420__metabat2_low_PE_049 | metagenome-assembled genome bin SAMEA104315420 (sample SAMEA104315420) | gut metagenome | biome: Monkey gut; feature: monkey-associated habitat; material: faeces | place: China | collected 2013
CATTACATCTTTTCTGTATACCTGCCTACACACATCAAATTCCTAACGGAATTTCATCGCATCTTCTTCGGGACGACATGCATATCATCTCCAAAAGAAATGGGTGCGGCCCATTTTTCACTGGGGGCACACCCATTTCCTCGTCATATTACTTGCTTAAATTCTTTAGGGGCTTATTCTTCGTCGGTGTGAAACACTGGGATTTCACGAATCAAACTATCCTCAAGCGAAATCAGCGTCTCGGTGGCAGTAACGCCCGAAATGTGCTGAATCTTATCGTTGAGCAGCTCCATCAAGTGCTGGTTGTCGCGAGCATAGAGTTTAATCAGCATGGTGTAAGGACCTGTGGTGAAATGGCACTCCACCACTTCGGGAATCTTTTCCAGTTCAGGGACCACGGTGCGATACATCGAGCCACGCTCGAGTTTAATACCGATATAGGTACAGGTGGTGTAACCCATCGTTTTAGGGTCGACGTGATAACCAGAGCCAGTAATTACATTCATGTCGATCATGCGCTGAATACGCTGATGCACGGCAGCCCTTGACACACCACATTCCTGCGCCACATCCTTAGAGGGAATGCGCGCGTTTTTCATAATTATTTGAAGGATTTTTTTATCAAGATTGTCAATACGTTCCATTTATGTAAATATTAGTTGGCTTTTCGTTGTAGAAGATAGGCAGCATCTCGGCATCGCAATCAAGCAAGCGAATTGCTCAGCGTTCCTGACTTGCACTATCTTTGTCGCAAATATAGTATGTTTTTTTCAAAAACCAATCAAATTGTCGGATTTTTTATCGCACAAACCACATTTTTTCCCATTTTTCCAAACCAAAAGCACAAAACCACCCCCACCCACCTATCTTTTTGCCAAAATCCCCCAAAGTAACAGCACAGACTAACGTAAGTATTCCTTAATCTGCTTCAAAAATATATTCGTATACAACCTTGCACCATCATCATTCATGTGCGTCGCATCATTGAACAAAGACGGATTCTCCAAGAAATATGGCAACTGAGAGTTATTAAGAAACAACATTCCATACTGCTCACATATTTCACGCATTTTGACCGCAGACTTGTCATCAAGGTTACAAATCCTGTACATGGGCGAATCAACCACCACCATTTTAACCCCTTTATTGTGGGCTCTCGCAAGAACCGACCTAAAACGAGCAATCTTAACCTCACTCAAGGTTTTACTATCATTTTCTATAGGCATCAGTTCAAGTGCTTCCTGTAGTTTTTTAGGTTTTAAAGGCAAGTAACCCTTCTCTGTTTCATCAACAAAGGACTTTCTTCCAAAGTAACGCATTATCACACGGTGTATCACTGAATTATACCTATATAAACTACTCATAAGTTTCACATTTTCTGTCCAAGGCAAATCTTCCTTTATAACCTTCGTTACCCATATATTGCTTTCATAATAGGGATATAGGTTCTCCAAAGGCGTAGAACCCTCGTAAAGATAATTAGCGCCATTTTCCCAAATAATTAATTTTGGAGAATAACGGTCTAATATCGAATTCACCACACAACAATTGTAACTAAAGAAACAACCATCACGACCCACATTATATGCTGGAGCGCCAAGCGAATCCTCTATCATTTGTGTTACATAGTGATGCGCTGCGCGAGAAGAACCAACGATGACTATAGGAGTATTCACATCATAGAGTGAAAAATAAGTTTTCCCTGTATCCCCTTGATTGCTTATGTGGGGCATCATCCAATCCATAACTTTACCTACCGCTACATCAACCACAGTTACTGAAGCCAAAACCACCAATGTAGCAACACAAAATCTTAATAAACCTTTTCTCATAGCTGTTTTAGAATTGGAAGTAAATAAATGAGCCACCATTAAGCACGCCAAACGCAAGTATATAGACTATCATCAATGCCGCTGCCGCATAACGGACTACCTTGAATTTTGAACTGAGCAGATGAATGTTGAGACGCTTCTCCTCGACAATATCGTGAGCAAAAACTATCGCCATCGCAACAAAGCACATCAAAAGTACATTTGAGTCCAAGAATGGGAATCCCGGCTCCATGAATATTTTTCTAAAGATTGTCATCACATCTCTGAGATTCTCTACTCGGAAAAAGATCCAAGCAAAGTTGACAATAGTAAAGGTGAGTATCAGACGTAAACAGTTAGATAGACAGAACTTATTCGAAATTGTTTTGATTTTATCTCCATACAACAAGCGTTCAATCACCATACAAACACCATGGAGAGCACCCCAAATAATAAACGTGTAGGCAGCCCCATGCCATAGGCCTGAAACAGTGAACACAATTAGCGTATTGAGCATCCAACGAGCTTTTCCACAGCGATTACCTCCTAATGGGAAATAGATGTAATCCCTAAACCAAGTAGTAAGAGAAATATGCCATCTGCGCCAAAAGTCGGTTACAGTCTTGGCAAAATATGGACGAATGAAGTTTGTTTGAAGCTCAATACCTAATAGTTTTCCACAACCGATTGCCATAAGCGAATAACCAGCAAAATCGGCATAAATCTGAATGGTATAGAGTATGCTCGCAAATAGCAATGTTGTGCCATTATGTTGAGCGATATTTGCATAAACAGCATCAACATAGATGCCCAAGCGGTCAGCAAGACATAGCTTTATTACCCCCCCCACAAAATTGCTTTACAAGCATCTACTGATATGTTGTAATCAAAGTTGCGAGCTGTAAAATATTGTGGCAACTGCTTTTGTGCACGACTAATCGGACCACTCAAGATGCTTGGAAAAAACATCACATAAGCAAGATATGCCAATACATCCTTTGTTGGCTTCACCTTTCGCTGATATACATCAATGCTGTAACTCAACGCAGAAAATGTATAGAAACTTATACCTACAGGAAGCAAAATTTGCAATGAGGAAATGTTCAACTCTTTTCCAAATAAGGAAAATGCGTCGGCAAACGCTTGAACAAAGAAGTTGAAACACTTGAAAAAAAACAGAATTCCTAGATTTAACACAATCACACCCACCGACAACATCTTACGCCTTCTCTGATTTTCAGTGCTGCCCATCAACCAACCGGCAAAAAATGTAGAAAACGCCGTGAGAAGAAGCAACCCAAGGAATCGCCAATCCCACCAACCATAAAAAACTAGACTTGCAGCCACTACCAGTCCATTTTGAAGATTCTTGCTCCTACGGAAAACTGTCCAATAGAGTATAAACACTATCGGGAAAAAAATGAGATATTCAAGAGATTGGAATGTCATTTTTACTTTTCTTCTATTATATTAAAAATTATTACAAGAGTGAACTTTGTGAAAATCCCCCTATTGCTATTTTTCTATTATGATTTTGTCTCCACCAAACCTAAAAACAAAACTTCGCATATTGAAAATTGCCTTCAAAATTCGTCAAAATCCTTGACATATGCAAACATTTATGCCTAATCATGTAAAAGGGGGAGAAATCTTTTTGCCAAAATCCCCCACCCCCACAGAGAAAGTGGATGGTATGATGTTAATCTTTTAGACAAGAGATGGGGAGGACATACACGCCGTCTTTTCTTTGGTAGGCATATTGCCCCACGCCCACCACCACGGCAAGGAATGACGGTGCAAGCATTCTTTCTGTGTCGATTTTGCTCTCCAAGTCCTTTAAATTCTTTGCACCTTCCTCGATACGCTCCTCTCCGCCAAGTTTCACTTCAAGCAGCGCGTAACTTCCATTTCTGCGATGCAGCACAGCATCACACTCCAAACCATTACTGTCTCTGTAATGATAAAGCGAACCGTCTAAGGCTTCGGCATACACTCTGAGGTCGCGCACCACAAGGTCCTCAAACAGCAGCCCGAAAGATTGCAAGTCGTTTATCAAGTCTTTTGGACCAAGTCCAAGCGCCGCAGTACCCACACTTGGGTCAACAAAATGTCGGGTGTCGCTTGTACGGATTACCGCCTTGCTTCTGATATTCGGATTCCATGCCGGAAGATCTTCTATCACATAGAGTTTTTTTAATGCCTTAATGTAGTCCACAACAGTATTTTCGTCAAGGGTGCTGGAATCGTTGGCGAGCATGTCTTTTCGGATTGTTGCCATCGACACCTGTTGAGCAATGTTGCGCGCATAGGAACGGAGCAACAACTTTGTGCGCTCGGCACTACGCTTCACTTTATCCACACGCTGAATATCGTAGTTCACAACCGAGTCGAAATAGTCGAAGGCTTGGTCAAGCGCCACCCCTTCAGGCACAAGCGTAGCCCATGGCCAACCACCACGACAAGTGAGAAACGCAAGCTGCTCCACTTCCATATCATTGCGCACAACACCAAAGTCTTTCCCCTCAAACAAGTTTGCCAAACTGATGGCACCAGTGGATTCGCCCGATTCATATAAGCTCATCGTGCGCATTTTCACATGCGCAAACCTACCTGTGCCACTATGGATCGTGGCATCGGCATCAGGCAACACCGACGAACCTGTGAGAATAAACTGTGAAGGCATTCCCCTCTTATCCACCTCACTGCGAATGCTGTCCCAAATTGGGGGCAACGCTTGCCACTCGTCGATTAATCGGGGCGTGTCGCCTTCAAGCAAAGTGGCTGGACTGAGATCTATCATTTGCGCACTTTGATTCAGCACCGCCGAATCGCCCAAATTAAGCACACTTTTAGCCATCTGCTTTGCCGTGGTGGTCTTTCCGCACCACTTTGGGCCCTCAATAAGCACAGCACCTTTACCAAGCACTTTCCGCTCCAATATCCTATCTGCAATACGTGACTTATACTTTACCATAACATTCTGATTTTAAGCGCAAATATATACCTTTTATTTTAAACAACAAAACATTTCAGAAACTTTTTCAGTAATTTGTGGGTGATTTGTTCAGTGATTTGTGGATGATTTATTCAGTAATTTGTGGGCGATTTATTCAGTAATTTGTGGACGGTTTATTCAGTAATTTGTGGAAATTGTGGATTTGGATGGATTAAATTGATGCTTTTTTATCAAAATGGGCATTTTTTTGATGTTTTTTTGGAATTTATGCGAACTTTGCGAAAAAAAATCGTTCATAATGCAAAAATAACGAAAAAATAGTATTATTTTTGTGGCATCAGCAACAATAATTCACTTTTTACATAACTACTCAAACATTTATTTATGAAGAAAAATTTACTCTCTCTCATCGCCTTGGTTAGCCTTGGCGCAAGCGCATCTGCAACTGAGCAGGTGGAAGTGATTGCTTCTCGACAAGTGGCCGACGGCGTGACCCAGCAAGTGGTGCGAAACGAAAAGGGTCAGCAATACAAGAGATTCGTTGGCGTGAACGCTCCTAAGGGCGCACAACAGAGCAACGACGATCCCATAGTCGGCGACACCGTCTTCTACGAGAGCTTTGAGGGCTTCGCCACCGAGGGTAAGAATTTGAACTGGATTCCTTCCACTTGGAGCAAGAAGATTGCACCGGGCAACGAGCCTACAGCCGAGATGATTTCGCACAATATCAACAACTCGTGGTACTGCTACTACACCGGCGACGGCCAATTCTCTCCTAAGTCGAACGACGGCGAATGCGACGCATATATCCACTATGGCTACAAAAACGCACAATACAATCTGGAACCAGTGGCTCAAGACGAATGGTTGATCAGCCCTGTGGTGAACATGAACGCATCTGGCGAATACTATCTCGACTTCCTGTTGGCAGCAAGTTATTTCGACTGCTACGACGTGAATAACGACTGGGACTGGAACAAAATGCAATTCAACAAGCGCGTGGTGGTGAACACCATGAAGGTGATGACTTCAACCGACGAAGGTAAGACTTGGAACGAGGTGTTTGACTTGGCAAAGGACGTAATCGCCAACCGCACCGACCGCGAATGCTACGACACAGAATTCACCTCATACCTGCGCTACCAAATCAATGTGAGCGAACTCGCTGGCAAGAATGCAAAATTCGCTTTCCGCTATGTGCGCGATGAGGGCGAATGGATGGGCAACTCAATGGCTGTGGACGCAGTGAAGGTGCTTCACAAGGAACCTACTTCAATCAACGGCGTGAAAGACGCAGCACCTGTGGTGACAAAAATCGGCAACACTTTCACAGTGAACACCAACGCACAGAGCGTGGCAGTGTATAACATCGCTGGTCAGAAGATTGCAGAGAAGTCGCTCGCAGCCGACAAGGCCATCGACGCCTCAGAATGGGCTAACGGCATCTACATCTTGCGCCTCTCTAACGGCACTGCAGTAAAGGTGGCAAAATAACAAGCACACCAGCCAACTGACAATCCCCAAAATCAGGATTTAAAACAAACAACGGCGGCATTTCCCCCAAACGGAAGTGCCGCCCATTTTTTCACACCACCACACACACATCACCCTCCCCACAGCACAATACCACCCCACCCCGAAAAGACTTACGAAAACAGATTCACAAACACGAACAACCACCCGCAATTTATACAGAAAATCAGCAAGTTGCAGAAATTGTGGTTTTTCTTGAACGGTGAAAACTCTTGGCGAGAACAAGCATTCGTGAATGCTTCATTCCTAATATTAAAAAATCAAATGCAAGACATTTTTTTGCTCAAAAATGGATTATCTAAACTTTTTGATTAACTTTACATCATGGTATAACTTTAGTCAACTTAATCCTATCAATTATCACATCACAAACGCCAAGAAACGACTGTTTTAGACAATGAAAGAAATTGAAATCAAAAAATATCTGCTCCAACAATTCCCAAAAGAAGACGAATCTTGCGATTGGAAAAACTATAGCAATTTAAAGAATACACTCTGTGGGCACAAAGGAGATGATGTCATGTCATACATCTCTGGGATTTCAAATATGAACGGAGGTGCATTAGTTATCGGAGTTAAAGATGGAACATTAGACATAACTGGCATTCAAAACTTTGGAAACTACAACACCGAATCCGCCAAAGCAAAAATTGTAGAAAAATGCAAAAACCTTCCTTTTGAAGGTCTTGACATCATAGAACTAAAAGCTGAAGACACGGGTGCTATAGTCTGGATTATTACGATTCCCAAACACAACCCAAAACTCCCCGTCTATGCTCATAACCAAGCGTGGCAACGTTCTGGTGACACATTGATTGAAATCCTTGAAGATAGACTTAAGTCGATATTATCTGAAATTGAAATCCCCAATGATTGGAGTGCAACTATCGTAGAAAACGCCACAATCTCAGATTTAGACCCAGAGGCTATTGAAAAGGCAAAGAAGGAGTTCGTAAAACGAAACCCACATAAAAAAGAAGAAATTCAAACATGGACCGACCAAAAATTTCTTGACAAAGCTAAACTAACCATAAAGGGGCATATCACATACACCGCTTTAATCCTATTAGGAAAAGACGAATCCGAACACTTTTTGAGTCCATTCGTTGCAAAAATTCGATGGTCGCTTAGAAGTTCCAATTCTAATCAGAATAAAGATTATGACATCTTTTCTATGCCATTACTCTTGTCTGTAGACAAACTCTATTCCAAGATTAGAAATGTTAAATACCGTCTTATTAGACCCGACTCTCTCTTCCCCGACGAGATGCTTAGATACGATATTTTCAATATCAGAGAGCCACTGCATAACGCTATTGCTCATCAGGACTACACAAAATGCTCACGCATAGAAATCGTTGAATACGAAGATGACCATTTGGTGTTTCAAAACGCCGGAAATTTCTTACCTAAAAGTGTAGAAGATGTAATCATTGACGACTGCCCTGAATCTGTTTATCGAAACAGGTTCCTTGTTGAAGCCATGAGAAATCTCAACATGATTGAGTCAGAGGGTGGTGGTATCAAGAAGATGTTTATCAAACAGAAGGATAGATTTTTCCCCTTACCAGAATTTGATTTAAACGATGGAAAAGTCAAGGTTTCTATCGTTGGGCAAGTTATTGATGAAAATTTCGCCAAAATTCTTTCTTCCAACCCATCCCTCGGCCTTTCCGATATTATGCTTCTTGATAAAGTGCAAAAACATCAACAAATCAATGGAGAACAAGCAAAATATTTAAGAAAGCTTGGATATATTGAAGGACGTAAACCTAATTATTATTTGGCTCATCATGTAGTGGAAACTCTAAATGACGCAAGCCTAAAGAGCCAATACATTAAAAATAAAAGTTTTGATGATGATTATTTTAAAAAAATGATAATTGACTATCTGCGAAAATTCAACACGGCTTCAAGAAAAGAAATTGACAATCTTTTAAGAGAAAAGTTATCAGATGTACTCACAGAAGAACAAAAGACAAACAAAATAGGTAATTTGCTGAAAAAGTTGAGAATGAAAAATATTATTGTTGTCACCCAAAATAAACATTGGAGATTGGTGTGATTTACTCGAAATTTACCTGAAGTTTACTCGAAATTTACCTGAAGTTTACTCGAAACGCATACTTATATAACTGTATCTTAATAGATTACACACTTTTGATTAAAATTTAAATAAAATTTCACTTTGTGGTTCTATAACTAAAAATTCAGCTCGACATGGAGGTGATGCCGAGCTGAATGTGTAATTATCTTTACGGATTATGGGGCTATTGGGCGGTTTGGAGGATGATGTTGATGAGGGAGGTGACATCGGTCACGTTGAGGATGCCATCGCCGTCGAAGTCGTAGGCATCGTCCTTTTCCACTGTGCCGAGAATCATGTTGATGAGGCGTGTCACGTCGGTCACATCATATTTCTTTTGGTCAGCCTTTTGCGTCACCTTCAGGGTGATGGTGTCGTAGCCGTCGGTGAGTGTGATGTTGGCTGTGCGGCTCTCCATACCAGCCGGCAACGCATCGTAGCCGATTTTGAGGGTATCTACCGTCAAACCGTTCTGCTTGTTCATGATGCGGCACCAGTTGGCGTCCACCACAGGATCTTTATAGCCAAAGAGCGAGAAAATCTGCTGCTCTGCTACGCCAGCCGTGGCAGGAACCACGATTTCATCGATGCCAACGGGCAACGTGGTAATCACGGAGTGCGCCACCATCGGGAAGATGTAGAAACTGGTTTGACCGCCATCGCCACCTTGGAAGTAGCCTGTGAGTGGTGTCCATTTGCCCTTTTTCAGCATGTAGGCGGTGTTGCCTTCGTTGCGGAATTTCGCCATGGCGAACGACACGTTGCAAGAGTCGTTCCACTCTGGAATACCGTCGATGGTGAACCAAAACTCATCATCTACCACCTGTGGGGTAAACTGAAATTCGGTGCCTACAAGGTTGGAGCCACCCACCTCCAGTTCAAAGGTGCGCCACCATGCCGATTCGAGTTTCTCGCCCGGCAGTCCGTTTTCGCTCTTGCGCAAATGCACGCCCACGTTGGCGATCTGGTCGGCAATGTGGGTGGCTTTGTTGGTCACGAAATAAACGTATGCGCCATACACCACCATCGGACGCGAGGGCTTGGAAAAACGCTCGCCATACTCGGTAACGCCCATCTGGTTGCTGCCGGGGAATGTGCCGTTGCCCAAGTCGTAGGTGATGGGGCGGTCGTCGGGCAGAAGATTATTGATCACCGCCTCGTATTCAACCTGCACATCCATCTTATCTTCGCTTTTACCGTGCTTATTCTCCACTTGCAGGCCCACGCTTTGCTTGTGGAGGAAGTCGTAACTCACCTTGGGGCTTTGCTCGGTGGAAGCGGCTGGCGATGCGCCAGTGAAACTCCAGTTCCACTGGGTGGGGAAACCCTCGGAAGCATCGGAGAATTGCACCGAAGCCAGCGGAGCCACCAATGGCAGATGACTTGAAGCCTCGCGGAAGGTGGCTGGTGGCATGATATGCGCCACAGGAGCCTTGCCGGTCACGGTCACGAAGCCTTCGCGAGTGACTGCCGAATTATTGCCTTGCGCATCAATCACCTCAAGGCTCACGTTATAGGTGCCGTCTTCCTTATAGTAAACTTGCGGATTTTGCTCGGTAGATGCCGATGGAGTGCCGCCGGGGAACGCCCATTGCCACTTCACTGGCGCACCTTGCGAGAGGTCGGCAAACTTCACCACTTCGCCAGTGGCCACGTTCACGCCGTCGATTGAAGCCACGCCTGTCACTTCCAAGCCGTCGATGGCGTAGTCGGCCATATATCCGCCCGTCTTAAACTCGTCGGCGGTGCCTGGGCCGTAGGTGAAGCGGAATTTCACCGATTTACCGGCGAATGCGCTCAAATCAGCCTCAACTTGGTGCCAAATGTTGCCAGTATGCCCCGATTCCATCGTGCTATTCCACAAGTCGGTGGAAGTGGCGAAATCGTCGGTGGATACGCTCAACGTGAGCACGGCGTAATCGTTCATCGCCTCGCTATACTTCACATAAGCGTGGAATGCGCCGTTCGACGGCACGCTCACACCCGCGCTGGTGGCATAAGCCACGGCACGGCGAAATACCTGATAGGGGCCCTCCACATAGAGCGACTGCACATCGGCGGCATCAACGGTGTTGAAGCCCTTGTTTTTCAACGACCATTTCACATATCCAGAGGGGTCGTTGGTGAGCACCCAACTCGATACGCCTTGGTCGAAATTATCGCTCCAAACGGCAGTTTGCGACGATGCGCCCTGCACACTAAAAGCGGCCTTCAACTCGCCACTCGCATTTGCACGCACACGCTTAGGCATTGCCACGCTTGCCGCCTGCTCCACCTTCACAGGAGAGAACGACGGCCGCTCTGCCGCATTGCGTACAGGCTCTGCCACCTGTGCTTGCAGCGAGAGGGCGGCAAGCACAAGGGCAAAGGAAGATAAAAATGTTTTTTTCATGCTTTATTTTACTGTAATTTTTCACTTATCATTTCACAAACTTCACATGGCTCACCTTGCCGTCGGCGGTGACGATAGAGGCGATATACACGCCTGAACCGAGGTGAGAGAGGTTGAGTTGCGCCTCAGCGTCGGCAGTAGCCACCACCACGCCATTCACAGCCACCACGGTCACATGGGCTGGCTGGGCGAGAATCAGGCATTGAGCCGCGCGGTCGTAGTAGTTGATGCCCAAACCGATGGTCTCGGTGATGCCGGTAGGCACGGTGCACTCAATCTTCACATTCTTGATAGAGATACCCCAAGGGCTGGTTGACATCTGCTTGAAACCGATGTTGTAAATGCCAGCGGCATCAATGGTGAAGTTGACGGTGCGGGTTTCGTACATGGCGAATGCAATGTCCTTGTCGGGATATTGCACCAGTGTGGCGGCGTTGGCGTAGTCGCTATTGTTAGCAAGCACCACATCGTAGGCATCGCCATAGCGATAACTGTAGCCGTGCACATCGTAGGTGAGCATGTGTGCACCCTGCACGGTGCGGAATGGAGGTGTGAAAGCAGCATCGCCAGCCTTTGCGCTGAAGCCCGATTCAATGGCTGTGTTGCGGGTGCTGTAACTCCAAGTCTTGCTGTCGCCATCAGCGTCGTAGAATGCCCAGATAGCGGCATCGTCGGCATTGTCGAGGGTGGTTTCGTATGGGAGTTCGAGCGCATCGCCAAGCACGAGACCGTTGGTCAGCGCCGCCTCGCTCTTTTGCTCACCCACCTTTGCCACGATAGAATAACTATATTTTGCGAGTGGCAACACGGCATTGTCGGTGAAAGTGGTAGCCTTCACGCCCTCTGCCACCACAGCCTCGTCGGGCAGACGAGTGATGGTGTAGCCCAACGCCTCGGTGTCGATATAGCCACCGTTCACGCCAGCAGTCACAGCATCGAAAGTGACCACAGGTTTGCCATCGCTCAAAGCCAAAGCGGCGTTAGTAGGAGCAGCAGGAGTGTCGGGACCCACCCAAGCACTGGTCACGGTTGCATCTTCGCTATTCATTTCATCGGCGTAAGCAACCAGTGTATAGGTGTATTTGCCAGGTTCGCTCACATTATCGGTATAGGTGACGGTTGCGCCCACTTGTGGCGTGTTGATAATGGTCACCAAATCGCTGCCACGGAACACTTCCACCTTGTCGAGTTTGGCGAGGTCTAAGCCACTCACAGCCTTCGATGGGTTCACCCAACTCAATTCCACAGCAAGCGCGCCCTTAGCGGCTGGAACGGCCTTCAAATCGCTCACAGCGGCAGGAATCACTTGCGCCTCGTCAACGGTGATGTTGTCGATATAGATTGAGTAGGAGTCGGTGGCACCAGTCACGTTGAAACCGAAGTTGAATCCGCCACTCGATGGCGCGGTGAAGTAAGCCGTTTTGCCTTCCATGATGGCAGACTTGATGAGTTCGCCAAAGAGTTCGGTGGTTTGAGCCTCTGGAGTGTCGCCCTTGCCCACATACACGTTCAGTTGCTTGTAGTTTTCAGGCTTCAGTGCCTTTTCAAGGCCAGCGTTGAACTTCAATTCATAGGTTTTGCCCTCTTCAAGAATGATTGGAGGGGTGATGAGCCAGTGGTTAGCGGCAGAAGATGTGCCCCAATATTCCACGCACTTCTTCGACGAATTGTAGCGCCATGTGCGTGTGCCACCAGAGAGGTTGTGAATGGCAAACAGATCGAACGATGCGGCTTGGTCGAAAGTTTCGCTATAAGGAACTGGGAAGCCCTCGCCAGCGAGAATTTTCACGGTTTGGGTAGTCGAACGCTTGGTGCTATACTGCGCCTGCACGCCGTAGGTGTAGTTGCCCAACTTGGGCACCACATTCTGGTAGGTGGTGCCGGTAAATGCCTCGTTGAGCACTTCCGAATCGCGGGTGATGCGATAAGTGACATTTTCAAAATCCACATAACCGCCGTTCTCGCTCTCGGTTGGAGCGGTGAAGGTGAGCGTCACCTTGTCGCCGTCGGCTGTGGCTGCGAGGTCAGAAACTGGTTTTGGGGTGTCGATACCCACCCAACCCGAAGTCACGGTTGGAGCACCAGTGGTGGCATCGCCGTCTTCATTGTAGGCAACCACGGTATAGGTGTATTTGCCTGGATTGCTGATGCCCTTGTCCACATAGGTCATCGCCTCGCCCTTTGCGCCAGCCACGGTGCCAAGGTCGGTGGTGCCGCGTTTCAACTTCACACCGCTGAATTTAGCGAGGTCGTTGCCGTCGCTGTCCTTAGTGGGGTTGGTCCAAGTGAGAGTGGCTTGCAGCGCACCCTTCTCCCCTACTGCCACGGCAAGGTCCGACACCTGTGCTGGCACAGGAGCCACCTTGTTGATCACGAACTTTTGGAATCCACAGTCGCCCTGATAGCCGGTACTGGTCAGGTGAATGGCAAAATGATAGTCGCCGGAGGTGGTCACAATAATGCTGGCCGTGGTGGCTTTGTAGAGTTTGCTTTGATACGCCTTTTCGGTGACAAACACATTGGTTTGAGCCTCAACGGTAGGCGCATTGCCGTAGGTGAATTGGAACGACTGTCTGTCGGTACTGAAAGTGGAGCGCTGAATCACATAGCCGCTCACCTCATATTTTCCGGCTTCCAAATGCACAGAGGGAGAAATCAGCCAGTCGTTGGCGGCAGCTTTCGTGTCCTGAGGATAGAGTGCTTCGGAGTTGCTGTAGCCCCAAGTGTTGGCACTCGTTGTAGCGTTTGCGTCAATCACCGTCCATTTGGCAAAACTTGCCTCATCGGCGATGTCGAGCGTGACTGGGAAAGTGGTTTGTGCCCAGTTCACAGCGGCAGTCATCACAACTGCTGCCAGTGTCAGTAAACGTTTCATCATAGTAGGTGGTTTTATTAATTGATTATTGTAATTTTCGAGCGATTTACAAGCGATTTTAAGCGAAATCTCTCCACAAGTTACAAAGTTACTATTTTTCCCCCAACCAAAAAATTTTCCCCCAGAAAATCCCCATCCCCCCTCCTCCTCGAATCCCGAAATCCCGATAATTCGATAATTCGAAATCTCGATAATTCGAAACTCGTTGACTCGTTGACTCGTTGACCCCCAAAAAAAGCGGAGCACTTTTTGGGCTCCGCTTTTTTTGGTGTGGTATGGGGGATTTAGAATGGAGATACTTCGGTTTCGGTGAATGATTGGAAGAGGGCGTTTGCCAAACTGCTGGCACCGATACGGAAGTATTGGTTGGTGAGCCACTTTTCGCCGAGCACTTCTTTCACCACGGTGTAGTATTTCACTGCATCGGCAGTGGTACGGATGCCACCTGCAGCCTTGAAACCAATCATCACACCGTGCTTTTCGTAATATTCCTTGATGCACTGGCACATCACATAGGCAGCCTCAAGGGTTGCGCCTTCGTAAATCTTGCCGGTAGAGGTCTTGATGAAGTCGGCACCGCTGTACATAGAGAGGATTGATGCACGCTTGATGTTTTCGGCAGTCTTCAGGCAGCCAGTTTCGAGAATCACCTTCAAGTGATGGTCGCCCATTGTGGCCTTGATTTCTGTGATTTCATCGCACAATTCCTCGTATGCCTCATCGAGATAGTAGCCCATGTTGATCACGATGTCCACCTCGTCGGCACCATCTTCGATAGCGAGGGCGGTTTCTGCCACCTTGGTCTCGATATGAGCCTGTGAAGAAGGGAAAGCCGCACTACAAACGGCGATATTCACGTCGCTCACCTCAAGTGCGCCACGCACCACTTCTGCGAAATTGCTATACACGCAAATGGCAGCCACGTTCTTGTACTGTGGATAGTTGGTCCAGTAGTCGTTCACCTTCTTGGTGAAAGCAGCCACACTACGTTCGCTGTCGGTGGTGCGGAGTGTGGTCAAGTCCACACAGTTGAGCAGGAATTGATACACTTCCTTGTTATCATTTTCTGCGATATGCTCTTTGAGGATTTTTTCCACTTCAGCAGCCACAACTGCGTCGTTGGTTTCCACCTTGCTCTCGAGGAAAGCCTGTTGATACTTGTTAGGAGTTTCCTTAGAATCGAATTTTTGTTCCATGTTGTATAGTTATTTTATTTTGATAATTTTTCGTTGTTGAGATGACGAAAGGCATCACGGTTAGTTTTCTTGTCGAAATTACGCTCTAAAGCGGCGGTCAGGTCCACCCCGGTCTGGTTGGCAAGGCAGAGCACCACCCACAGCACATCGGCAAGTTCATCGCCCAAATCCTTGCCCTTGTCGGAGGGCTTGAACGACTGTTCGCCATAGGTGCGGCTGATGATACGCGCCACCTCGCCCACTTCCTCGGTGAGCTGAGCCATATTGGTGAGCGGACTGAAATAGCGCACGCCGTAGGTGCGAATCCACTCATCCACTTTTTGTTGAGCCTCTTGAATAGTCATTAACTTTGCAAACTTACGAAAAAAAAACCGTTTTTCCAATCATAGATAGATTTTCACCTTTATGCTGGATGGGCAAAAATGTGGTTTCGCCCAAACGTATGCACATGCCTCAGTATGATTTATTGCCAATCAACGATGTGTCAGCACATTACTCTTTTAGGAGCGAGTCGATGATGATGGTAACGGGGCCGTCGTTGACGAGCGACACCTGCATATCGGCGCCGAATTTGCCACGCTGCACATCCTTGCCCATCAGGCGGCTCACTTCCTCGCAATACGCCTCGTAGAGGGGCACAGCAAGGTCGTGGCCAGCGGCATGGATGTAACTGGGGCGGTTGCCTTTTTTGGTGGAGGCATTGAGGGTGAATTGGCTAATGGAGAGCACTTCGCCGCCAGCATCAATCACACTGCGGTTCATCACGCCGTTTTCGTCGTCGAAAATACGCATATTCACGGTTTTCTGAGCAAGCCACTTCATATCTGCCTCAGTGTCGCCCTCTCTCACACCCACCAGCACCATCAAACCGCCGGCAATCTTGCCCACGATTTCGCCATCAATGCTGACCGATGCGCTGGTCACTCTTTGTATCACTAATCTCATTATTATTCTGAATTATTATCTTTTTCGTTGATATTCAACGCATTATACACTATATTCGCTTTTGCCGCCCCCACTACTGCGGTGAGTTGTGGCAGCGAAGCCTCCTTGATGCGCTTAAGACTCTTAAACTCTTTGAGCAACAGTTGTTTAGTCTTATCCCCCACCCCACGAATCTCGTCGAGAACCGAATGTACTTGGCTCTTGCTGCGGCGATTTCGGTGATGCGTGATGCCGAAGCGGTGCGCCTCGTCGCGCAAGCGTTGCACCACTTTCAGCGTTTCGCTGTTTTTGTCGATATAGAGCGGCAACGAGTCACCAGGGAAATAGATTTCGTTGAGGGTCTTGGCGATGCCAATCATGGCAATCTGCCCACGAAGTCCCAACTCATCAAGCACCTCAACGCCTGCGCTCAACTGCCCCTTGCCACCGTCGAGAATCACCAACTGCGGCAAATCCTGCCCCTCGCTCACCAAACGAGAATAGCGGCGCGTGAGCACCTCCTTCATCGAGGCATAGTCGTCGGGGCCTTCCACCGTCTTGATGTTGAAGTGGCGATATTCTTTTTTCGAGGGTTTAGCGTTGCGAAACACCACACACGCCGCCACGGGGTTGGTACCAGAGATGTTGGAGTTATCGAAGCACTCAATATGATGCGGAACGGCACTCAAACGGAAATCCTTTTGAATGGTAGTGAGCGTGCGCATGGCTCGCTGCTCTGGGTTGAGTTTCTCCATCATTTTGAGTTTGTCGGTCTTGTACTGCTCGGCGTTTTTCAGCGAAATGGCAAGCAACTTGCGTTTATCGCCACGCTGTGGCACCACAAAATTTACACCCTCAATCTCGAAATCGGGAACAACATTCACGATTGCCTCTTTCACACGGTCCTTCCGATAGGCATCGGCGAAACGCTGACGAAACTCCCGAATGGCGGTCGAAATCAGTTCGGCATCGGTTTCATCGGTGTCTGCGTCCACAATCTTGTATTCAATGGTCATGCTTTGCACCACACTACCCTCTCGCACGTGCATATAATTAGCGTAGGCGGCAGAATCGTCGCGAATGAGCGAATACACATCAATATTGCTGATGGTGGGACTCACAATCACCGATTTTGCGCGGTATTTCTCCACGAGCAGATATTTGCGCTTCACCTGCTCTGCTTCCTCAAATTTGAGGTCGGCAGCGTAGCGTGCCATTTCATCGCACAAATAGTCGCTCACGTATTTTGTCTCACCATTGAGGATATGAATGATTTCATCGATATATTTAGCGTATTCATCGGGCGAAATCAAGCCTTGGCAAGGGCCTTCGCAACTCTTTAAGTGAAACTTCAGGCACAGACGGTGTTTCTTCGATTCCACCGCTTCTGGCGTGAGATTGTAGCGGCACGAGCGAATCGGGAAAATTTCCTTCAGTGCGTCAAGCAAAGCCCATGCCACTTCGGTCTTGGGATAGGGACCGAAAAAACGCCCATGCTTGTTCACCTTTTCACGAGTAAGATACACTCGCGGAAACAGTTCCTTCGTTACGCAAATCCACGGATACGACTTATCATCTTTCAGCAGCACATTGTAGCGCGGCTGATAGGTTTTAATCAAACTGTTCTCAAGGTCGAGTGCCTCCTCCTCGGTGTTCACCACTATATATTCCAAGTTGTGAATGTGGCGCACGAGCATGTTGGTGCGAAGCACAGAGTGAACCCTATTGAAATAAGAGCTCACCCTGCGCTTCAAATTCTTCGCCTTGCCCACGTATATTACTGTACCCTCTTTGTTGAAGTATTTATACACGCCGGGGCAATCGGGCAAAAGACTAATCTTGAGTTTTAAGTCGGGGTTCAAATTATATAGTTCCGATTTATACTTTATTTGTCGGGGAAATCGAAAAGCGAAGTCACTTCCACATCTGCAGGGAACAGCGCGCGGCCGTTAAGTCCGAGGAGTTCGCAAATGAAATTGATATACACCTTCTTCGGATTCATCGATTTCACCAGTTCGTAGGCAGCCATCATTGTGCCGCCAGTAGCAAGCAAGTCGTCGTGAATCACCACGATATCATCGGAGGAAATGGCATCTTTGTGGATTTCTATCACATCGGTGCCGTATTCTTTCGCATATTCTTTCTTGATGGTTTCAGCTGGCAGTTTTCCCGGTTTGCGCAATGGAACGAATCCAGCGTTGAGATCCACAGCAAGCATAGCGCCACCGATGAATCCGCGGGCTTCAATACCCACCACCTTTGTGATGCCTTTGTCCTTGTAGAGGTCGTGCAGACCTTGGCGCATAATTTGGAGAGCTTCGGGATTTTTGAAGGCTGTGGTAAGGTCTTTGAACTGAATGCCCGGTACTGGAAAGTCAGGAATGTTGCGAACTACGCTTTTCACTTTGTCAAGTTGTTCTTGTTTCATTGTTGTATTTAGTTGGTTGTTTTATTTTTTGTTCAACATATGTGTTCCACGTGGAACAATTTTGAGTTATCTTCCTAAAAGCAAGAGCAATATATTCACGTCGCTCGGCGATATGCCCGGAATGCGCGAAGCCTGCCCCACCGTTTCGGGATCTATCTTTTCGAGTTTCTGGCGCGCCTCGGTAGAGAGCGAATGAATGTCGGCATATTTGAATTTGCCACGGATTTTCACATGCTCCAGGCGAGAAAGTTTTTTTGCTATCGCTTCCTCGCGGGCGATATATCCGTTGTATTTTATGGAAATTTCGGCTGCTTCCACAATCTCTTCGCGGCGTGCCTGCTCCAGTTCCAAAATGCGTTTTTGGAGTTCGGGAATCATTTCGGCAAGCAAGAAAATGCTGAGTTGCGGACGCAAAATCAGGTCGTAGAGTTTGCAACCGTGCGCCAGAATTGGGAACCCGGCACGCTCAAATTCGGGGTTGATAAGCGAGGTTTTCACCGAAAATTCCTTGGCAAATTCCACCAATTTTTCCACCGCTTCCCACTTCGAACGCATCAAATCGTAGCGCTCTTGAGTAGCCAAACCGAGGGCATAGCCCTTAGGTGTTAGGCGTCGGTCGGCATCGTCTTGGCGAAGCAAAATGCGGTGTTCTGCCCTACTGGTGAACATACGATATGGTTCGTCAACACCCTTGGTCACGAGGTCGTCGATAAGCACACCAATGTAGGCCTCATCACGGCCAAGCACGAAAGATTCGCCTCCTGCAACGGCTTGATGGGCGTTGATACCAGCCACCAAACCCTGCCCAGCGGCCTCTTCATAACCAGTGGTGCCGTTGACTTGACCTGCAAAAAACAGGTTTTTCACGAGTTTGGTCTCGAGGTTATGATGCAGTTGTGTGGGGTCGAAAAAGTCGTATTCGATGGCATATCCAGGACGATAGGCCTGCACATTTTCAAAGGCAGGAATCTTGGAAAGCGCCTCAAATTGCACCTTCCACGGCATGGAAGATGAGAAGCCATTCAGATACATTTCGTGGGTGCTCTCTCCTTCTGGTTCGAGGAACAACTGGTGCTGTTCCTTGTCGGGGAAAGTGACCAATTTGGTCTCAATACTGGGGCAATAACGTGGCCCGATACTCTTGATTTGACCGTTGTAAAGTGGCGATTCAGGCAGTCCCTCACGCAAGATTTGGTGCACTTCCGAATTGGTGTAAACTATCCAGCAGGGGCGCTGTTTGAGTTCACTTTTCACCGTTGGAAGGAACGAAAAGTGGTGAAAATCGGCATCACCCTCTTGAATTGTGGCCTTGCTGAAGTCAACAGTTCGCTCATCAAGTCGCACCGGAGTGCCCGTTTTCATGCGCTGAACAGTAAATCCGAGGTCGCTAAGTTGCTCGGTAATTCCGTGCGAAGCAGGCTCCGAAACACGGCCGCCCTCTATCTGCACAGGCCCCACATGCATCAATCCATTGAGGAAAGTGCCAGCAGTCAATACCACAGATTTAGCGGTAAATTCAACGCCAAAGGCGGTTTTCACGCCCCTCACCACCCCATTCTCGATGGTCAGACCCACAGCGGAATCTTGCCACATATACAGGTTGGGCGTGTTTTCGAGAATATTGCGCCATTCGGCAATGAAGCGAATGCGGTCGGCTTGAGAGCGTGGGCTCCACATGGCTGGACCTTTCGATCGGTTCAACATGCGGAACTGGATAGAACTGCGGTCGGTAACGATAGCCATCTGACCGCCAAGTGCGTCTATCTCTCTCACAATCTGACCTTTAGCAATACCTCCAACGGCAGGATTACAACTCATTTGCGCAATTTTGTTCATATCCATAGTGATCAAAAGCGTGGTAGAGCCAAGGCGCGCAGCGGCGGCAGCGGCTTCACAACCGGCATGGCCAGCACCAATCACTATGACATCGTAGGCATAATTCATGATTCAAAAATATTTGAAGGCACTATAGCAAGTGCCTCATTTTCATGTTGTTCCATAATTTCTCGCTCTCCCGGTCCCTTGTCGTTGATGCCACACAGATGCAGCACGCCATGAATAATCACACGCAGCAATTCCGAGTCATACGACTTGGCGAACTGCTCCGCATTGGTGCGAACGGTGTCGAGCGAAATCACCATATCACCACTAATGCGACGGCGATTGCTATAGTCGAAGGTGATGATGTCGGTGTAATAGTCGTGCTGGAGATATTTGCGGTTGGTGTCGAGTATGTACTCGTCGTCGCAAAAAATATACGACAACGCCCCTACCCTCTTTCCGAGCGAAGCGGCAACTTTTTCAACCCAACTCGCCACAGCCTCATGATTGAGTTGAGGTAGCACTACGTTTTCTGCTATGTAAGAAATTTGCGTCAAAGCCTTACTTTTTAAAATCCGAAAATCTTAATATTATTAATGTGCAAGCCGCGCCAAAGCGAAAGTATTGGCACAGACTTTCACAATTACAAAGATAATTCTTTTGCGTGGAAAAATAGGGTTAAATTTGCTCAAATTTAGCGTTAGCGATTTTTCTGAACGAAAATCAGAAACAGCAAAATTGCACCTTTCATCTTACTACTCAACCGTTTAAGCCAATTTTCAGGCGTTGAGAATCGCATATTTGTTCGCCATCTGGGAGTTTGGTGGGGATTTTTGGCGTAATTTGGCACATATTTTGCAGTATTTTTAGGCAAAATGATTTTTGAGCAAAAAATTGCCATATAAGTAAAATTATGAGTATCTTTACTAACTCAAGCAATTTACCATCAAAAAGCAAACATTAAACGACAATTAAAATTTTTTATATCATGATTGAATATTTTCAAACCAACCTCTGGCTCATGTGGATTTTAGTGGGAATCTTTTTCCTCATCCTTGAGCTGACCTCGGGAGATTTCTTCTTCATGAGTTTTGCGCTCGGCGCAGTGGCTGCCACACTGGTGGCGCTTTGCGGAACTGGACTGGTGCCACAACTCCTGGCATGGATTGTGATTTCTATCGCCTTCCTTTTATTCGTCCGCCCCTTTGCGCTGAGATACCTGCACCGCAACGACAAAAACATCTACACCAACATCGACGCCCTGATAGGACGCGAAGGCAGAGTGGAAGAAGCCATCGCGCCAGGCGAAAGCGGATATGTGGCTGTGGACGGCGACGTGTGGAAGGCTGTTTCACGTGAAACAGATGTGATAGAAGTGGGCGAAAAGGTGAAAATCGTGGACCGTAAAAGCCTTATCGTGACGGTGGAGCGCATCTAAGCGCACCCCTACCCTAACAAACGAAACAAGATTATAATTTATTCATTCTAAAGCAAATAGTAGTATGACAACAGCAAGTATTGGTATGTGGGTACTGATTGCACTAATCGTGTTCGTGCTCATTCTCGTGAAAAAGAGTTTGGTGATTATCCCTCAATCCGAAACCAAAATTATTGAGCGACTGGGCAAGTATTACGCCACGCTGAAGCCGGGCATCAACGTGATCATCCCTTTCATCGACCGCCCAAAAACCACCGTGGCTTACTCCAACGGCAGATATTTCTACACAAACACCATCGACCTTCGTGAACAGGTGTATGATTTCGACAAGCAAAATGTGATTACTAAAGACAATGTGCAGACTCAAATCAACGCGCTGCTCTACTTCCAAATCGTGGAACCTGAAAGCGCGGTGTATGAAATCAACAATCTGCCTAACGCTATCGAAAAACTCACGCAAACCACCCTGCGTAACATTATCGGTGAACTCGAACTCGACGAAACACTCACCTCGCGCGACACCATCAACACCAAACTACGCGCGGTGCTCGACGATGCCACCAACAAATGGGGCGTAAAGGTAAACCGTGTTGAACTTCAAGACATTACACCTCCACAGTCGGTGCTTCAAGCCATGGAAAAACAGATGCAGGCTGAGCGTAACAAGCGTGCCACAATCCTCACCAGCGAGGGCCAAAAAGCGGCTGCCATTCTGCAATCGGAAGGTCAGAAAACTGCCCGTATCAACCAAGCTGAAGCCGACAAGCAAACACAAATTCTGCAAGCCGAAGGTGAGGCGCAAGCACGAATCCGCAAGGCTGAAGCAGAGGCTATCGCCATCAACAAGATTACCGAGGCTGTGGGCCAAAGCGCCAACCCTGCCAACTATCTGCTGGCACAAAAATACATCGGCATGATGCAGGAAGTGGCTGAAGGCAACAACACCAAGACCGTTTACCTCCCCTACGAGGCAACCAACCTGTTGGGCAGCATCGGCGGCATCAAAGACCTGTTTAAAGACAAATAATCCACTCCCCTTTTCGGGAACAAAAAGCACCCATTTGAGAAATAATCGCTCATGTGGGTGCATTTTTTATGTCAAATTGTAGGATATTTTGATAAAAAAAACGTAAATTCGCTTTTTGAAGAATATCCCTTAACATAAACACGACGCGATGATTAATATTTTTCACATAGTGAGCAACAAAATCTGGAGCGGACCCGAACAGTACGCCTACGATTTGATGCTGAAACTCAAGGATCAAGACGAGTATTACGTGGAGATGGTGTGCGGCAAAAGCGACACGGTGCTGAACCGATTCCGTCCTCTCGAAATACCGATTTCTATCTTGCCGCTGAAGGGCATAACCGACCTCGACAGCCCCAAACGCTTCAAGCGTCTGCTCAAGCGTGGGCAAAACATCATTCATGTTCACTCGTTTAGCGATGCTGTGACGGCTGTGCTGGCCAAGCACATGAGCGCCAACAGCAAGAATGTGAAAATCGTGCTGTCGCTCCACGGCGTGGAACGCCCACGGCTGAATATGATTTCGAAGAAAATCTATCGCGAACTCGACCGCATCGTGTTTGCCTCGCAAAAGGCTTACGATTCGTTCATTCCACGCATCAAGAATTTCGACACATCGAAGGCGGTGATTATCCGCGACAGCGTGCTCCGAGCCGACGACACAGCCACCCCTACCCCATCGCTGCGCGAGAAATTCGACATTCCTTCCGACCGTGCGCTCATCATGTACCACGGCCGCCTGTGCCGCGAGAAGGGCGTTGACACGCTGATTAAGGCACTGGCACAACTCGACCGCGACACCTATCACCTGGTGCTCGTGGGCGAAGGGCACCACAAGTTTATGGCGCAAATTAAGGGATTCATTGTGGCTAATCAACTGCTGAAAAATGTGTCGTTCATGGGCTACTGCCCAAATGTGCAACCGCTTGTGAAACAGTGCGATTTCGGTGTTTTGCCAAGCACAAAACCCGAGGCGCTGGGATTGAGCAACCTTGAATATATGATGCTCGGCAAGGCACACGTCACCACCAACAACGGTGCGCAACTCGAATACCTCACCAACGGCGAAAATGCCCTGCTGGTTGACCCCGAAAACCAGTTCCAACTCGCCGACGCCATCAAGCAACTCATCGAAAATCCCGAACTCCGCAACAAAATCGGCAAACAAGCGCAGAACGACTACGACCACCACCTCGGCTACGACTCCTTCTACGCCCAAATGACCGCCCTCTACCACTCCCTCTTCTAATCCCCACCCGTTCGCATGGTGCGAGTGTGTCGAAGAAATAGTGGAAATATGGCTTTTCTGCTAAAAAACGCTAAAAAGAAAAGCCTTGTGTGCCACGATTAAAAATAAATGCTTAGATTTAAGATGGAATTTGCACAAGTGGTGCGCAAAAAACTTAAAACCAGTAATTTGGATATTAATGGAACAATTGGATTATAAAAATATTCATCTTGCCATAATAGCAATAGAAAAGGGAGCTAAACTTATGAAGGTTCCACCACAAAACATGTATATGCGCCTCAAAAAACAAGGACTTATACACAATTTTCTTTTGCCATATTATGACGAACTACACACCCAAAGTGCAGAATGGCTGGCAGAAACAACGGTTGAAACACTAAAAAATTGGGAGGAAGCGTTGCCAACGACAACGTGATTGACACCGTTGAAGATTATGAAAATGGCAGAATCACGGCAGAACAGGCATTGGGACAACTTAAATACAAGCAAGTAAATCACCAGATTTGTATTCGAAATCAGCAGATAATAGACAAATTTTTAAATTTCGTTTCATCTTATCCACTAATCTAAACTTATGAGAGATTCTGTTCTTTGGCGAAAACAAAGCCGTATAGTAATGATGCTTGCACAGAAGATGAATATCAGTCCTGAGCAAGCATTAGACATATTCTATTCATCAAAAACAGCCCAACAATTATCAAACCCCGACACAGGGCTACAACTCATGAGCGATGATTACGTGTTAGAGGATTTACTGAACGAACTAAATAATGCCAAACCAAACAACACCGATAATCAACAATAGCGTTTAAGAGATTAAGAATCAGATAAATCTGAACATATCTTACTTGCAGTCCACATCACTTAATAACCAATGGACTCGTGGTCTTATTGATAGCAAGCAAACTCGGTGAGATTTAACGCTATCAAAAGAAAAATCTGTGAAATCTGGGATCTGTGTGAGATAAAGCCAGCGGCAATGCACACTTAAAGTGGGATCTGTGGGAGGCACAGGCTGCGACAATGCACACATCTGGCGGGATTCGTGTGGAGGTGTGGGGGAAAAAGAAAAAGGCTCCAAGATTTGGAGCCTTTTCTGTGGGCAGGGACAGATTCGAACTGCCGAAGCCGTGAGGCAACAGATTTACAGTCTGCCCGTTTTAACCACTTACCTACCTACCCGTGCTTATTTAGCGATGCAAAGGTAAACATCTTTTTTGATTTACACAACTTTTTCGCAAAAAACCATTCATTTTAGTGCTTAATCAAGGTTTAATTGCTATTTTTGTAGCATAAAAATAAGCATTATTATGAGAAAAATATCTTTTTGCATCATATCCACACTTGCCCTGCTGGGCATCATTGCCACAAGCTGCAGCAAATCGTTCAAAATCGAGGGAAATATCCAAAACTTAGGCAACCAAAACGTGCTCATGGTGTGGGCCACTGCCGACGGCGTGAAGGAAGTGCGCACCGTAGCAAACAACAACCGCTTTGAGTTTCAAGGCGAAAGCCCCGACCCTGCCCTTGTGGTAATCTACGACTCGCAAAGCAAAATGATGGCGCACTTCGTGATGGAAAACGGCGACCACACGCAGCTGCGTGGCGACCTCAACGACGTTTACGGCATTGAGATAAAGGGCTCCGACGTGAACGAGCGATGGTATAAGTTTATTAAGGACCACCGTGCCGAATACGACGAGTTTAACCACGCCACACTCGACGCGTCGATTGAGAAATATGCAGCCGAAAACCCTTCCGACCTGCTCTCTACCCTACTGCTGATTGTGGACTACAGCCAACTCAACAACCAGCAGAAAATGAAAGGTTTGCTGGCGAAAATCGACAAAGACGCGAAGCCGGCATGGCTGATGAATGCGTATGAGCGACTGGTGGAACGCCGCCCGAAAAGCGCAGGAAGAATCAACTCTATCCTCTTGCTGGAGGACAACGGCGAGTTTGGCTCGCTGAGCACCAACACGGCGAAAGCCACCCTGCTCTATTTGTGGGTGAACAGCAGTTCGCACAACAACGAGATGAGCAGCATCACCAAGTGGGCGGAAGAATTTCCCGACAAGCACCAACTGCAAATCTGCGACATATACATCGACCCCGACACCGTGTCGTGGCGCAGTTACACCCAGCGCGACGGCTCCACATGGCGCCACTTCTGGGCTCCAGAAGGTCCGCTCAACAATCAAATCAAGAGCTTGGCAGTGACCTCTACCCCACTCTACGTGGTGACCGACTCGCTTGGAAATGTGACCTATAACGGATCCGACATCATCGATGCCGAAAAGCATCTCCGCACCCTCCTGAAATAAACATCCCCTGAAAAATTCTGCTTATTTTTTTAGCAATGATATACATGATTATAGGGACAACTTGTATATCATTTCTCAAAATTAAGTTAAATCACGCTTGTGAATTTTCACTTGCGAAACTTTAGTTACTTATCCGTAAGAGTTGAGAGGATTATTATAAAAAGAGGAATACCTATAATTGCTTCAAAAGAATATATTGCTGCTTCGCAACACATTTTTGCCGTTTCGCATAAGGAGGCGTTG
>SAMEA104315420__coassemble_460_pt1 | contig 26199 bp, 21 predicted proteins | sample SAMEA104315420__metabat2_low_PE_049 | metagenome-assembled genome bin SAMEA104315420 (sample SAMEA104315420) | gut metagenome | biome: Monkey gut; feature: monkey-associated habitat; material: faeces | place: China | collected 2013
GTGCGAAGCACTGGCATCGGCAAAAGGCTGTTTTTTATGTTTTTGTTTCTGTGCCACCCAGTATTTATCCACGGAACCGTGGTGTGCTCAATGAAAAAAAGCATCCACATCGGTGAGGATGTGGATGCTTAGTATTGTTAAGTGTGTGGGGTGCTATTATTCAGCTTTGCCGTCGCTACCGAGCACTTCTTTAATCTTGTGGATGTAGAGTTCTTCCATCAAGTCGCGTGCTGGACCGCAGTATTTACGTGGGTCGAATTCAGCTGGCTTTTCAGTGAACACCTTGCGAACAGCAGCGGTGAATGCCAAACGAGAGTCGCTATCGATGTTGATTTTGCAAACAGCGCTCTTAGCAGCCTTGCGGAGTTGTTCTTCTGGAATACCTACAGCGTTAGGAAGTGCGCCACCGTTAGCGTTGATGATGTCAACGTATTCTTGTGGAACTGAAGAAGAACCGTGGAGCACGATTGGGAATCCAGGAAGTTTTTCCATAATAGCGTCGAGAATGTCGAATGCCAATGGTGGTGGCACGAGGCGGCCGGTTTTTGGATCCTTGGTGCATTGTTCTGGAGTGAACTTGTAAGCGCCGTGGCTTGTACCGATAGAGATAGCGAGAGAGTCAACGCCAGTCTTTTGAGTGAAGTCGATTACTTCTTCAGGCTTAGTGTAGTGTGAAACTTCGCTTGCCACTTCGTCTTCAACGCCAGCGAGCACGCCGAGTTCACCTTCCACAGTCACATCGTGAGCGTGTGCGTATTCAACCACCTTCTTGGTGAGAGCCACGTTTTCATCGTATGGGAGGCTTGAGCCATCGATCATCACAGAAGAGAAACCGAAATCTACACAGCTCTTGCACAATTCGTAGCTATCGCCGTGGTCGAGGTGAAGGCAGATTTGAGGGTGTTCCCAACCGAGTTCCTTAGCGTATTCCACTGCACCTTGCGCCATGTAGCGAAGGAGAGTTTGGTTAGCGTAGTTGCGAGCGCCCTTAGAAACTTGCAGAATAACTGGAGACTTTGTGGTAGCAGCAGCCTTGATGATGGCTTGAAGCTGTTCCATGTTGTTGAAATTGAAGGCTGGGATTGCATAACCACCCTTGATAGCCTTTGCAAACATCTCTCTGGTGTTTACAAGACCTAATTCTTTAAAACTTACCATTTTTAAATTAGTATATTATAATTAAAAACTATTTCTCTAAATATCAGTCGGTAAAAGGTTGTTGAAAACCATTTTTCCGATAAATTCCCTATTTGGGTTACAAAGTTAGCGATAAATTATGAAAATGGCATCAAAAAACACCCATTTTTTATTGTTATATATATTAATAATGTGTAAACGCGCAAAATTCCGCAACTTTTGCGATAGTAGGGTGTGGGGATTTGCATTTTAAAATAAATTTCAATATTTTTGTAGAAGATAATTTCATAGGCCACTTAAAATTTATCATCATTTGAAAACCCTTGATTCACAAACTCCCCAACGCGCTTCTTCGCCTTTTGGCGTGAGAATTGGCGCAATCATTACCATTCTTATGGTGGCGGCACTGATGCCGATGGGCGCAACAGCCTCCGACATTGCCACACTCTACACCAAATTCTCCAATTCAAGCGGCAACGAGCACAAGCAAGTGGCGCTTGAACTGCAACGCAAACTCTTGGAGGAGGAATATCTGGAAAAGGAGTTTTTTGAGGACGAGAAATATAAAGGCCAGTCGGAGGCTGCCATTCTGATGGGCGTGAGTGTGTATTTCTTCTATGAGGACCAATACACCAAGTCGGAAGAGGCAGGTTTGAAGGCGTTGGCACTGCTGCACGGAGTGGAAAACGTGCTCACAAGCGACACCTACAGCACCCTCGGCTGCTCGGCGCAGCGAAAAGGCAACCTGCCCGATGCGCTCGACTACATACAGAAAGGTTTGGCAATCGACACCAAACTCGGCGACCGCGAGCGAATGGGCAGCGACCTCAATACCATCACTGGCATTTATTTAGCAATGGAAGATGCGAAGTCGGCTGAAAAATACATTCTGCGAGCCATTCAACTTCAGCGTGCCGTGGATGCCGGCAAACCCAGCGCGCGCCTCGGCATTGAATTGGGCATGGCCTCGGAGGTGTATCTCAAACTGAAAAAATACGAGCAAGCACTTAAATACGCCAAAGAGGCCCACGCCACAGCCGTGAAAATGGGCGACAAGATTGTGGCAGCCGTTCGCCAATGCCAAATCGCGGCGGTGCTTTTCGACCTCAAGCGCTACGACGAGGCGGAGAAAACCCTGCGCGAAGCACTCCCTGTGCTCACCGACAGCAAGAAAAACAATTCGCTCGCCATTTGCTACGCTCAACTTGCCGACATTATGGCGGTGAAGAACAACGATGCAAAAGCCGAAAAATACTACCGTAGCGCACTCGCCATCTGCAAGACTATTGGCAACCGCTACCTTGAACGCCGATGCGAAAAGGGCTTGGCTGCCGCACTGCGCACCACCAATCCTGTGGAGGCGTTCAAGCACCTCGAACGCTACTCCGTGCTTGCCGACAGTATTTTCAGCGAGGAATCGGCACGCCAATCCAACATTTTCAACGCCAAGTACAAAAACGAGGAACTGGAGATGAAAAATGCCGAAATTGAGGCCACCAACCGTGCTTTCCGCATCATCTTGGTTGCCACCATTGTGGGTTTGTTTTTGCTGATTACATTGGCGATAGCCCTGTATGTGGCATTCAAGCACAAAAGCCGTGCGCACGAAATGGCACAACGCCTCGAACATGCGCGCACCTCGTTTTTCACCAACATCACCCACGAGTTCCGCACGCCACTCACCGTGATTCTCGGAGCGAGCGAGCGTCTGAAAAAGGGCGATTTGGCTCCCGATGAAAATCCGGAGAAACTCTACAGTATGATTTTGCGCCAAGGGCAAGGTTTGCTCCGACTCATCAACCAGTTGCTCGACATTTCGAAGGTGAAATCGGAGATTGGCAACCCCGACTGGCGACACGGCGATGTGGTGCCTTACCTGAAAATGATTGCCAACAACTACGAGGACGCAGCCAACGAAAAAAACATCAATTTCAACTTCAAGACCGAAAAAGACGAGATTGTAATGGACTTCGTGCCCGATTATGTGCAAAAAATTCTCAACAACCTCATCAGCAACGCCATTAAATTCACCCCCGTGGAAGGGAGTGTGTCGCTCACGGTGGGGGCTGACAGTCAGAACCTGGTTATCCGTGTTGCCGACACAGGGCGTGGCATACCCAAAACTGAACTGTCGTCGATTTTCGAGGCGTTTCACCAGGCTTCCAATGCCTACGACAAGATGGGCTCAGGCGTGGGCTTGGCATTGGTGAAGCAGGTGGTGACCAGCATGAAGGGCGATGTGAGCATCAATAGCACTGTGGGCGTGGGCTCCACTTTCACCGTGCAACTCCCGTTGCGCCAAATCCTCACCACGCCGGCAAAGGCATTGTCGTTTGGCGAACTGAAAAATGCTTCGGTGATCGAACTCGACGATGAGCACTACGGCGAAAAGAATGAGAATGTGGTGCATAGCGAGGACCTGCCCACGGTGCTGGTGGTGGAGGACAACAAGGATATTTCCTACTACATCGGCTCGCAACTCCAAAGCCATTACAATGTGTATTACGCCACCAACGGCGAGGAAGGTTTTGCCATGGCGGCAGAAATTATGCCCCATCTCATCATCACCGACTTGATGATGCCGGTCTGCGATGGTTTCGAGTTTTGCCAACGCCTTCACGAGAGTGAGGCGCTCAACCATATCCCTGTGGTGATTCTCACAGCCAAGTCAGACGATGCCGACCGCATCAAGGCGCTGCAAGTGGGCGTTGACAACTTTATGAGTAAGCCGTTCAACAGCAAGGAACTTGAACTTCGTGTGCAGCACCTCATTACCCAGCACGAGGCATTGCGCGAGAAATTCAGCCGGGCTCTGGCTGAAGGCAGGGAGAAGGAGGTGGATATTGCCGACCCCGATCGCCATTTCCTTGAAAAACTCGATGCCATCATTAGTGAAAAAATGCAGCAGGGCGATATCGATATAGAGAGCATAGCCTCGGCACTGTGTATGAGTCAGAAGCAGCTGCGCGGCAAGGTGTCGTCAATTACAGGCGAAACGCCGTCGAGCTATATCCAGCACTTGCGACTAAACAAGGCGTGCACCCTACTCAACACCACCGACAGCCAAATTGGCGAGATAGCCATGCAATGCGGTTTCGACGACAGCGCATACTTCTCGCGCCTTTTCAAACAAGTGTACGGCATCACCCCCACCCAATTCCGCAAACACCCGATTTCGTAGAAGAAAGAAATTAGAGGTTAGAAGTTAGAAATTAGAGGTTAGAAATTAGAATCTCTGAGTACTCTGAGTACTCCGAGCGCTCCGAGTGCTCCCACTCCCACATCAGCAATAAAAAAAGAAGCAAAACACCTATTTAATCCATTAAATCCGATTTACACCTAATTAAAATTAAATTAAAAAATAGGTGATAATGGATTTTAAATGGATTAAATGGGTGTTTTAATTCTGAAATAGCGTATCATATTGTGTGATAGGCTATTATATGGTTGTGAGCAAGTTGGTTTTGGTGGTTTTTGACGGTGAAAAGTAAAAAAAGTGCAAAAAAAAGTAACAGAAATCCTAACACTAAAGGGGTGAAATGTGCGAAATTTGCCAGTGTAATTCAGCAAGCTGTTGTTGATATGCAGCCCCCCCCTTAGTGGAACTTTTGAATTTAAGATGATGAATAGAGCTAATTATTCTTTTGGCGGAGCATTTTTTCCCGCCGAAAGAATAATTTTAGAAAAGTATCATCGCCTTTTTTATTTTACTTAGGCGCAACTTATTTGCGATACACTATAATATAGAGGAAGCAAGCCACAGACTCCTGCTGAATGGGTGAAGTGCTAAAAAAAACTAACACCCCAACAAAAACAAAAAAAAGAAACAGGATTATTGTTGTATTACAAAAATTATTTATATCTTTGTAAGTAGTTTGTGTTCGGGCTATGCACCGTGCAAGCATAAAACTACAATAACTTTCTAACAAAACAGACTTTATTAGAGAACTTAAATTTATAAATTTCAAAAACTAAATCAATTGATTATGAAAGTAAAATCTTTACTCATTGCTGCTTTCGCAGCCCTCAGCATGTCAGCAGTTGCTGGCACATTTGCAAGAGACAATGTGTACATCAAGGACTTCGAAGCTAAGGTAGGCGACGAAGTAACCGTAGACATCTATTTCGACTGTGAAACTGAATATGCAGCTGCTCAAGCTGACTTCTATTTCCCAGAAGGCATCACTCCAGTTGAATACAAGGCAAAAAAATGGCTCAAGAAAGCTGTTAGCAACCGTTGGGACGAAGACGCTCCTCACACCCTCGCTCAAAATGACCCAATCCAAAATGAAACAAAAGCTGGTAGAAATGAATTTAACGGCAAAAGAGTTATTCGTTTCGTACTTGCTGAATTGAGCTCTAACGCTCGTTGGGCAGTTGGTAACAGCCCAATGTTAACCATCAAGCTTAAGATTGAAAAAGAAGGTGTATTCGAAGGTGGTATCAACAACAACTGCTGGTCAACTGGTATCGCATCTGAAAACTTCGTAAACGATGGTTATGGTCCTGTGACCAAGTTCAAAATCACTGCTACTTCAAGTGGTGTCAGCGACGTAAACGCAGCTCAAACTGTTAAGGCTCGCAAGGTGATTGAAAACGGTCAAGTTTACATCATCGCTGGTGACAAGAAGTACAACGTAATGGGTGTTGAAGTAAAGTAATTCACTTCTAAATCCCAACTACGTCAGAAACAGAAAACTTCTGACCAAAAATAAAATTTGGAGGTTGCTTTTTCAAGCAGCCTCCTTTTTTTTGTCCAAATAATTGATAATCAATATAGTATTAAAATTGTGGGCGGACGTGAATTATCACGCCCTACCGGGTTTGTTTTTCGCCGAAGGCGAGCGGTTTTTATCCTTTTGGCGATGCCACCGACCTCGTAAGAGGGCGGCGTTAGGGGTGTGGTGTGGCTGATTCAAGCCCCAGCTTGAAATCAGACATGCCACAGCACTAACGGCAGGTGCGAAGCACTGGCATCGGCAAAAGGCTGTTTTTTATGTTTTTTGTTTCGGTGCCCCCAGTATTTATCCACTGAATCGCTTTTTTTATGTGTTAATTAATTGAAATAACATTTTTTTTGATTATATTTGCACATTAAGATGAATAAAATCACAAAATTATAAATTCAAACATCAACAATTATGAAAAAGACATTTAAGGGTATCCTTTTTGCATTAATGGCAATTATCTCTATTAATGCATTTGCACAAGAAGAGGAGACTTGTGAACTCTATTTCAAGGATTTCACAATCAAAGCAGGTGAAACTAAGACAATTTACCTTTACTTGCAAAACAACTTCCTTGGACGCGACTTACAAGTGCAAGTTTTCTTCGGAGAAGGTATCACTCCTGTTGCTGTTAAGGCAAGAAAATATTTTGTACCCATTGGCCGTGCTTTAGGCGAAGGCACAGTATTCTCTCAAATGTATGACGAAGGTGAACGCCGTCTTCGTATGTTGACCAATAACTTTGATGGTGAATCAGTCTACACTCCTGGTGACGAACCTATTGCAGAGTTGAAGGTGAAAGCCGATGACAACTTTAGCGGAAAGGTAATTTGCCAAGTTAAAGACATTCCTGGTTGGACCTGCAAGCTGAACCACGATGTAATTAATCCAGACGGCACTAAGGGCGTAGTATCTGTAGAGCAAAAGAACTACAGAAAATTCAACGCTTACCCAGCTGTGACCATTCCTTGGCTTCTCGCTAATGGCGTGGAAGGTGGCGAATATGGTATCGCTGACCCTGTGGCTGTTGTTGCTGAAGCAGGTATTGGCTCATTCGTTCAAGATGCTGCACGCACTCCTTTGAAGGTGAAGGCTGCTGACAAGCTCAACGTGGCTGGCTGCCCTGCAGAATCATTGATGGGTACTTACAACGTGGTTAACGGCAACCCATGCCTCACCACTTCCGACAACATGGCTGCTCCTGAAGAAGACCTCACCGTGACCGCTGCTGTGAAGAAAACCACTCTCGACAACGTGCTCTTCAACCCAGAAGCTAACGAAGTGGTGGAATTTGCTGGTTACATGCGCACAAGCGACAACACCGTTTGCGCATACAAAGGCCCAGGCGACCAAGGTCAATGCATCACTGTTGACTGGTCGGCACTTCCTGCAGGCACTGATATCCCAACCGACGGCTCAATGTTCATTGTGACTGGTCCTGTACAACAAAAAATGGTTTGGGCTGACGCTGAAAAGACTCCTGGCATGACTGGCAAGGAAGGTCCTGGCGCTTGGAAGAACTACATTCTCTACCCAGTTGCTGTAAATACTAATCTTCCAACTGGCGTGACCGATGTATATGCTAAGACTGTGGCTGGCGTGAAGTATGTGAACGTGGCTGGTATGGAAAGCAACACTCCATTCGACGGCGTGAACATCATGGTGACCACTTACACCGATGGCACTCACTCAGCAGTGAAGGTTATTAAGTAAGCATACTCTTTACATTAAAATAAAGAAAGCCGTAGCCCGTAATCAAAGATCACGGCTACGGCTTTTTAAATTAATTTTTAAATTAGAACAAAACTAATCACCAATCCCCCCCCAAAGGGAAAAAGGGATGATTCACCAATCACACCGTAGGGACGTGATAATTCACGTCCGCATATAGGTTGAGGGTGCACATTGGTTATTTTCAATTAGATGCGCGGACGCGAATTATCGCGTCCCCACCGAAAATCAAAATTTTATCGGTGTTAATGGATTTTAATTGGGTTTAATCGGTGTTTTTTATCACCCACAAAACGTATCATCCTTTATCCCCTTTGGGAAAAACAAAAATTTCGATTTTATGATGCTATCTGAAGAGAAAGAAAAATGGCTTGAAGTGCGTCGCAAAACCATTACCGACTATTTCGATGTTCCACAATCGGAACAAGGCAAAATCGACGCTGTGTTTAATGATATGGCAGAACTCGCCAATCGATGTGCCAACCAAGGCGAATTTGAACAGGAATTGCTCAAATCGCCAGTCAACACCGCCTACAACAATCTATTTGCTGGTATTGCCAAGTATGCTAAGATGCCGGGCGGATCGCCCAGAAGCACCATGGCACAGGGTGTGGTGACGGGCACAATTTCGGGCGTGGTGAAGCAGAAGGCTCGCAGTGGTTTGATTGGTTGGCTTGTGAATTTGCTACCATCGTGGATTACTGATTGGTGGGTGTATCGCGAGCACAACATTCCGGGCGTAAACCAAGTGAAGGGCGCGATGAACACCTACGACCAGTTTGCCGGCCGTGCAAAGCGCAGCCACCAAGCCGCCCAAGACCAAGCGCAACTCCGCAAAGAAATCGACGAACAAAATCGCCAAATGCAGGAGCAACAAGCAGCCTACGAACGCCTCGTAAAAGAGCAGCAAGAAGCCGCCCAAAAAGAAATGGATAAATACAAATAAGGAGTTAAGAAGTTAAGAAGTTAGGGAAGTTAAGACGATACTTTCTTAGCTGGTAATTTACTGAAAACAAAAACACCCTAAATCCATTAAAATCCATTATCACCTATTTTTATTATTTTAATAGGTGTAAATCGGGTTAAATGGATTAAATAGGTGTTTTGTTTCTTATCGGAGTTCTCCGAGTACTCAGAGCACTCGGAGAACTCGGAGGCTATGGCCTCTAACCTCTAATTTCTAACCTCTAACTTCTAATTTCTAACTTCTTATTTCTTGCAAGATAGTGTGAGGATGTGGGTGGCGGTGAGGAGGGTTTGGAGGGCGAAGTCTTCGGATTTGAAGGTGCCGATGTGGCTGATTTGTCTGCCGATGTGTGGCGTGGCAAAGGGGTGGATGATAATCTCGTTGCGGTAACTTTTCACACGGCTACGGTCGCCTATGGTCTTGAAAATCGCTTCTTTAGCCGTCCACGCTATCATGTGAGCCAACTCGTCGTCGGCTTTCAGCCATTGCTGCTCGGCTTCGTTAAGAAAACCGTCGCGCACGTTCAGCACACGGCGCTGGTATTGCTCCACATCTATGCCCATGCAGTGATGATGGTTGAGCGCAATCGCCAAATACCCCTTTGTGTGGGCTATGGAAATGTGAGTGTCGGAGTTCTCGATATATGGCATTCGGTCGGCATTGTGCATGATGGGCGTGTCAATGCCGAAAATCTTCTTCATCAGCAGTCGCTCGCCCAGCACTTCCTTTCGGCGGCTCTCGGCTTTGGCATCGCAGAGGGCACTCAATCCCTCTTTTTCGCACATTTCGGCAAGTTGGTCCGACGATTCAATCAGCAGCCATTGGTGCAGCACAGTGCCGTCGGCAAACGATATGGTGCCAGCGTAAGCCATTATTCGTCGGCGTTTGATTCTTCTACGGGAGTGACATACACACGCACCTTGGCGATTCGGTATTTCTTCACTTTCAGCACCGTGAATTTGCATCTGCCGCAGTCGATTTCCTCCTTTTCCTGCAAGAAATCGCCCTTAATGCTCAACAGCAGCCCGGCAATGGTTTCCACCTCTTCGTTATGGTCGCCAAACTCGCTTTCTTCCGTGCCAGTGGCTTCGTAGAAGTCGTCGAGCGGAGTTTTTGCGTCGAAAATATAGGTGTTCTCCGATTCTTTGGAGTAGTATTTTTCTTCGGTGTCGTATTCGTCGTCGATGTCGCCCACAATTTCCTCCAGCACGTCCTCCATGGTGGCAATGCCCTGCACGCAGCCAAACTCATCGACCACGATAGCCATGTGAAGTTTCTTTTTGCGGAAGTCTTCGAGCAAGTCGTCGATCATGCGCGACTCAGGCACGAAATACACCGGGCGCATCAGTTTCTGCCAATTGAAATTGCTGTCGGTTTTGCCAATGTAGGGCAAGAGGTCCTTAGCGTAGAGCATACCCTTCACGTTGTCGGGGTTTTCCTCATACACCGGCATTCGTGAATAGCCGTTTTCCACCACGGTTTTCACCACCTCGTTGAAGTCGCTCTCGATATCAATGTCCACAATATCCACGCGTGGGCGCATGATTTCGCTCACCGTCTTGTTGCCAAAGGTGAGGATGCCTTTCAGCATCTCCTTTTCGTCGCTGCTTTTCACATCGCTGGCGTCGAGTGCGCGCGAGAGGTCTTCCACCGAAATATCGTCGGCGTGCACAGGCACGGCTTTGCGAACGATAAAGGTGCTTTTCACCATCAACTTAGCCACAGGGCTGAAAATCTTCACCATCACGCCCAAAGCACTATGCATGTGTAGGGCAAATTTCACATTATTGTTGCTGGCGTAGAGTTTTGGAATCACTTCGCCAAAAAGAAGAATCAAGAAGGTGAGAATCACCGTTTGCACGAGGAAACTGGCAAGTTCGCTATTGAACGTGAACATATTGTTCATCGCAAAGTTGAGCACAATCACGATGAGCACATTCACTATATTGTTGCCAATCAGGATAGTGGCAAGAAGTTTTTCGGGCTTCGCAAGCAGTTCTTTGATGTGATTTCGTGCGCTATCGCTCTCAATTTCTTCGATTTCCTCCTTCGTGAGTGAGAAAAAGGCGATTTCAGAACTGGAAAAGAAAGCGGAAAACAAGAGTGCCGACAGCGCCACGAGGAGCGCCACGCATACGCCAAATGTTGGTGCGGTGAATGTAACGGCAGGAGGTGTGACATTGCTGATGTCACAAAGTGTTGAAAATAAAGGCGAAAGAGGATCTGCGTCCAAAATGAATAAAATTTAGTAAAACAAATCAAGGGCGAACATCGAGCCTCGGCTCCGATATTCAGCCACAAGAAAGTCACCCCATTGTGAACTTCAATGCAAATATACAAAAACTTTACCTATTACTCAAAATATAGCACTATTAAAGAAAAATTCGAAGTTAAGGAGTTAAGAAGTTAAAGAAGTTAAGACGATACTTTCGCCTCTGGTAATGTGATGGAATTAAAACGATTCAGTGGATAAATGCTGGGGGCACAGAAACAAAAAACATAAATAACAGCCTTTTAGCGATGCCAGTGCTTCGCACCTGTCGTTAGCGTTGTGGCATGTCTGATTTCAAGCTGAGGCTTGAATCAGCCACACCACACCCCTAACGCCGCCCTCTTACGAGGTCGGTGGCATCGCCAAAAGGACAAAAACCGCTCGCCTTCGGCGAAAAACCAATCTTCAGAAATTTGAATTTGCGTTAAATCAGATAAAAAGGCCCCAAATGCGTTTAATATGGTAGTGTAGCGATAATTCTCGTTCGCGTCAAACGGTTAATTTTCAATATAATATCATAATTGTGAGCGGACGTGAAGTTTCACGTCCCTACCATAATATTATTTTAATCAGGGGTTTTTCGCCGTGAAACGGCGAGCGGTTTTTATCCTTGGTGCAAAGTGGATAGCCCTCGTAAGAGGGTGGCGGAGGGATTGTGTGGTTGGCGGCATGGAAACTCGTTTCCAATGACGCAAAGCGCACAGTCGCACCGCCAAATGCGAAGCATTCCACTTTGCTCCAAGGCTGTTTTTTAGGTTTTTGTTTTTGATTCCATTTACGATTCGGCAACAATGCACAATCTATCCCCCAGTAATTTTCCACTGAACCATTAAAACCGATTTAATCCATTAAAATCCATTATCACCTATTTTTATCATTTATTTTAAATTGGTGTAAATAGGGTTAAATGGATTAAATCGGTGTTTTGTTTCTTTATGGTGGGTTGGTTTGGCTTGCTGGGGCAAGGTTATTTTATGGGCTCTACGGTGTAGCCTTGGTGGCGGAGGAGGGAGATTAGTCCTTTTTCCATGCCGAGGTGGGCTGCACCTACTGCCACGAGGATGCTGCCTTTTTGGGCTGCCTCGATAAGTGTGGGGAGCCATTTTGCGTTGCGGTCGTAGCAGATTCGCTCCATGTCCTCTGGAGTGGTGGCGGAAGGGTCGGTGGCGGCAAGCATCAATTTATCGAAGTCCTGTGTGGCATAGGCGTTGTGCATATCATCGAAATTGCGCTCCACATCGCCAATGTTTTTGCACATTTCGAGCAAGTCGGCAGCCTGTTTGGGCAATGGGTCGCCCAAGAGCAACTGTAGTTGGAAATCTACAGTTTCGAGGCTGTGGGCTGGTTTTCCAAGTGCCTTCACTCGGCGTTCCACCTCGCCATCGAGCAGGTTGTTCATCTCAAAATCGGGCAGACGCCGCACCGCCATCAGTTGCGCGAGTTGCGTGCTCAAAGCGGCGGGGCGCATCGTTTTCAGTTTATCTAAATTGATGCCGAAAGTGCCCAAATAGCGTTGCACCACGGTATCCACAATTTGATAGGCCTCCTTTGAGAGTAGCGCGTCGATGGTACTGTCGGGGGGCGCAATCATCATTTTCGACATTTTCATCACCGTGGCTGGGGCGGTCATTTGCGAGTTTTCCACTTCCACCCACACGGCATCCACATTTTTAATGGCATCGTTCAGTCCCGGCACACTGTCAACAAACGCGCTGGGCATCAGGTGGTAGGTGCCAAACAGATAACTCGGTTTTTCAAGCGTGCCACCGCTCACCTTCCACAGCAGTTGCGCATGGCAAGTGAGGGCAAACAAAAGCGTGATAAGGAATGTGATTCTTTTCATTTTGCTATTAATTTTTATGTAATATCTGCAAATATAGCAAATTTCACCAATAATAATGATTATTTTGGCAGAAAATTACCAATAATTGGTGATTGCCCACCGAGCGTAATGGCAGTAACTTTGCAATGTAAAAATAAATAACACGACATTCCAACCACAGAAAGTGAATTAGTTATAATAATAAACGTAGTAAACAACAAACAAAGCCGCTCAGCAACGATGTGAATCGCATACTGAGCGGCTGATTTTTCGCTTATATCACAAAATTGGGGGTTACTTAATGTCAATCATTTTCACTTCCTTCTTTTGCTCTTCGGCATTCTTCTTAGGAAGAACCACGGTAAGAACACCGTTTTCAACAGAAGCACAGATCTTTTCGTGGTCAACATCATCTGGCAAAATCATCTTTTGCTGGAAGTTGGAGTAACTGAACTCACGACGCAAATACACGCCTTTTTTCGACTTATTTTCCTTGTCGTCGGTGGTGGATTCCTCTTTCTTAGTCAATTCCACAACAAGATTTTGTTCTTCATCGAGGCTGACCTTGAAATCGTCCTTCGTCATACCTGGAGCAGCGTATTCAACGTCGTACTCGTTATCTTTTTCAACCACATTGATTGCTGGAGATGTGGTGTTTGTTTTTGTCAAAAACTCGTTATCAAAGAGGTCATTGAAAACCTCTGGCAACCAATACTGATTTCTTTGTGTAGCCATCATAATTCGTATTCTTTAAAGTTAATGTTTTAATTTTAAATTCGCTATTAGACTATGCAACCTCTGTGCCAATTTTGCCTATTCCCCCTTGCGCCACACACGCAAATGCCAAATAGGCAATTTTTCTGCCTATTTTTCAGTTAAACACTTGATGCTAAATGGTATAGCGACAATTTTGCGGATTTTTCACTATCATTTCGATGATGGAAATATGGGGCGTTTATGGAGCAGTTAGCGAAAAATTGTATATCTTTGTAATTATGAAAAGGAGAAGAATTGGCATATATATAATGATGCTGCTCTGTGCGGCAGCCGGGGCTATGGCTCAAAGCAATCGGACAAGGGTGAAACTCTTGATGCCGCTGGTTTTCGACAAACAAAAAGTGGTGAACGACACGCTGAAATCGCCATCTATCCAGCCTGAAAAAAAGTCGGCTCCCGACTTGGATTACGACCGCTTTTGGCTCGATGATGTGCTGTCTGACCGTGAGCGCGTTGACCACGAACGCTATCGCACCATTCTGAAATCGCCTGAAGTGGTGCCTTACAACTCACAAAACATGCGTGAGGCTCCGAAGGAATATGTGGTGAAGGCGAATCCCTCAAAAAACTATCTTGAAATCGAAACGCCTGAAGTCGAGGAAGAAACTATGGAAATGCCCACTTTCATCGACCGCCGTCCCGAAAAGCGACACAACTGGCTACACACGTTCGGCACCAGCACCCATTTCACACAGGCTTTTATCAGCGACAACTGGTATCAAGGCGGTGAAAACAATGTGAATGTGCTGGGCGATTTTCAATGGAATTTCAACCTCAACCAAAAGTTGCACCCGAAATATCTGTTCGACAACACCTTGCGCTACAAGGTGGGCGTGATGTCGTCGCAAAGCGATACGCTCCGTAAGTATGCCATCAACGAAGACATTCTTCAATTCAACAGTATGTTTGGCTACAAGGCGATTAAAAACTGGTATTACTCAACCTCGCTCCAGTTTAAAACGCAGATGTTCAACACCTACAAGGCGAACACCAACACCATGAAGGCAAGTCTGCTCTCGCCAGCCGAATTAAACATCGGTGTGGGTATGACCTACAACTATAAGGACCAGGAGGGCATCAAGACATTCTCGCTTTCGTTAGCGCCCCTTTCCTACAATATGAAGTATTGCCGCGACATTGACAATCTTGATCCCGTGTCGTTTGGTATCGATGCTGGGCACCACTTCGCGCACAGTTTCGGTAGCAAGATGGAGGCTCGCCTGAATTGGAGCATTAGTCCCAACATTTCGTGGTCGTCGCGATTCTATGTGTATTCCAACTACGAATATGTGCAGGGCGACTGGGAAAACACCGTGGATTTCTCCATCACTCGCCACCTCTCAACCCGCATTTTCGTGCATCTGCGCTACGACAAGTCGCGCCCCTACAACGATACTTGGAAATACTGGCAGCTGAAAGAAATCCTCAGTTTCGGCCTTACTTATCGTTTCTCCACCGCCAACTAACCAATGCGTAGAAAACTGCTTCTCATACTGCTGATTTCGGTAGGGCTGACTGCACAGTGGGCTCACGCTGGTGTGCCACAAAGCACCATGGTGCTGCCCGGCATCGACGAAGCCACCATGAAGGCGAAATTTGCCGAAACCGACATGCAGCAAATGGAGGGCATCTGGGAATATCCCAACGAGGAAATGAAACTCGCCATCGAGCGCTATAAAGGCGAAAAAAACATTGTTTACCGCATCGTGCTGATCGCCAGTTCCGACTTGGAGTTGATTCCTGGCACGGTGGTGGGATATATCGCCCGCAGCGCTGTGGCGAATAAATTCCAACTGTGGATCTACACCGAGCGAAGCAAAGTGGGGCTGAAAAGTCCGCTTGAGTGTGTGGCTACGCTTTCTGCCGACGGCACTTCGCTCACGTTCGACCCACCGCACTACAAGGTGAAAGTGAGGCTGAATTTGGCGCGCTTTTTCTCAAAAATATTCCGTGGTGTGAGCGTCACGCCCGAAAAGGTGGAAGAAAAATTGCCTGTGGGCTTCCGCAAGGTGTTTCCTGCCAATGGCAACGGTGAGAAATTCAATGAAATTCGCTATCTATGAAACGGTTTGCAGTGATATTGATATGCGTTTTGGCTTGGTGTGGCATATTTGGGCGCACCAAAACCTCTGTGCACAAATTGAGCAGCACACGCATGGAACTGGAGTGCATCACCACTGATGCCGACAGCGTGCCTGAAGGCGTGAATCCTAACGCCATTTCCATTAAGGGCTACACCAAGAAGGCGAGCGACAGCAAGGAGGCGTTTTTCGTGACCAACCGCACCGACCGAACCATCTCGCAAATCAAACTCCGCCTGCGCTACAGCACCCTGACAGGCGAACAACTACACGAGCGTGTGGCTACGGTGAACGTGACACTACGAGCCGGCGAAACTCGCTTGGTGACCATCAAATCGTGGGACATTCAACGCCAATTCTACTACTACGCCGGCGCAAAACCCCGAAAAAAAGCATCGCCCTACAAAGTAGCATACCGCCTCATCGGCTACAGCCTCCCCATCGGAGAATAAGAAAGGAGAGAAATTAGAAATTAGCGGACTCTGAGTGCTCTGAGTACTCTGAGTGATAGAATCAAAACACCGATTTAATCCATTCAATCTCATTTACACCTTATTAAAAATAGGTGATAATTGATTTTTAATTGGATTAAATCGGTGTTTCTTCCCAGCAAATTACCAGCAAAGAAAGTATCGTCTTAACTTCTTAACTTCTTTAACTTCTAAACTTCTAATAACCCTATTTATCGATACTACCGCCGTAGTAGCATTTCACTTCGCCCACTGGCAGTTGACCTACGAGCAGCAGCGGAATGCGCGCCGGACCAGTGGAGAGATAGGCGTCGATATCGTCGCTCGACTTCTTGTTGCCGTCTTGCGTGAAAGTGAACGTGATGTGGTACGCCGAATGGCTGCTGTTGTTGCGCAGTTTCACCATCTGCGTGCCTTTATACCTGATAGTGAGCGTTTCCTTCGATTTACCAGAGAACACCACGGTCTTGTAACTCTTGTTTTTCTGCAAGGCACCGAAATCGAGGTTACGCAGCATGTAAAACACGCTCATCATATCGTAAGCCACGCCACGCGAAGCGAGCGACACCCTCTCGGTGCGGTTGGTGCGGTAGCGCACGCATTTGCCGTAGGTGGTGTTGTTGGCATACGAGAAGTTCACCACGTCTTTTGCATAATAACTCTTTTCATGGGTGAGTTTCATGTATTTTGTGGGCGTGAAATTGCTGTTCATCCAGCACTTCAGCGTGTCGCGCACGGGGTAAATCTTGTCAGCCCACGAGCGAGTTCTGCCCACCAACTCCGAATAATATCCGCCATTGTTGGTGCGCTTGATGGTGAGGCGTGCATTGGCAGCGTGTTTCCAAATCAAGCCCCAGTGATACACAATTTCATAGTTCAGCGTCTCGGAAGTGTAGGTGCGTGCTGCGGCAGGTTGTGCCGTAAACACGTTGAGCATCACGGCACTCGCTATGCCTATTACTGCGTATTTTAAGAAATTAACCGTTCTCTTCATTGTCATTATTTTTTCTGAATAGACTATCTTCACGCCATTTGGTTTAACCTGTAAAAGCAGAAGCACTGAAAAAATCAGTGCTTCCTATGGTGCTTTATCCCAAATCGGTCATTTGGGTTTATTTCTCAGGCTCCACTTCCTTCAGGTGGTCGCAACTTGGAATGCCAAACTGGTTGTAGTAGTCTTGGGTGTAGCCTGGGAAGTCGGGCTGCGCTGGCATACCATATTCGTTGCGGAGGAATTTTCCGTCCTTTTCTTTCTTGCGGTTCCCGTCGAGATATTTCACGAACAGGTATTTTGCCAAATCCTGATAGCGTGCGGTGGCGTTTTGAGCGGTGTTCACACTGTAGTTGGTGAGATACTGGATAGCCTCGTCGCGGTTCGTTTTCAGCAATTCCACAGCGCGGCTTTCGATAGCAGGCTGGTCGTTGGCGCACTTGTCCTCAATCTCGCCTTGCACTTTGCGAATGTCGGGAATCATTTGAGAATAACGGTGATAGGCTTGGTTTGCCACCAGATTGTTCACCCAGAAGGCGGCATCGAAATCGAAGTTGTAGAGGTCGCCCTTGCCTTGACGATAACTCTCTGGCACTTCTGTGATGCTGCAATACATTGGCAGGAACACGGCTGTGTTGGCATCATCTACACCAAACCAGAGGCAGCCGCCCACAGGGTCGGGCAGATTGGCACGCATTTGCGACACAAACACCCAACCGGTCTGCTGTGTGGCGATGGCGCGCTCATGGCTGTATTTCACGCCATTCACGGTAAAGTCCATTGGGCGATAGCGGTAAGGCACGTCGAAGTAATTCTTTGCGCCTGGGTCTTTTGTCATGTCGAAAGGAGTGCCTTCGAAGTGGTCGCGCATCATGTTTTGCACGTCGCGGCAACTCAACTTGCGGTCGGGCTTCACATACAGTGGCATCACCTCTGCGCCCTTCTTGCCGTTGATGAAAGGGAGATATGCGTCCATGCCGCTCTTGAAGCGGTTGAAGTAACTCCACGCGCGGGCATCGCAGCCACGGAGTGTGCCGAAATCGGCAGGAGAATATGCTCTTGAAAATTCAAAATCCTCATCTTTGCCACTGAAGTAACCCATCTTACGGGCGAAAGAAATCACGTCTTTGCTATACATGCAGTTTTGCTTATCTTTCAGCGGAATGCGATAGATGCGGCTTTGGTTGGCGTGTGCGCTGATGCAGTCGTCGGGAATGCGGATAGCCACCCACACAGCACCTTTTTCCTTGCCGCCCTTGCCAATCATCTCCATCACCCACAGTTCGTTAGGATCACCGATGGAGAACGATTCACCCTCGCTGCAATAGCCGTATTTAGCCACCAAATCGGTCATCACCTTGATGGCTTCGCGCGCGGTGCGAGAGCGTTGGAGTGCAAGATATATCAGGCTGCCGTAGTCGATAATCGCATCTTTTGTGGTATCAACCAACTCATGGCGGCCACCGAAAGTGCTCTCTGCCACAGTCACTTGGTGCTCGTTGATATTGCCCACCACAGCGTAGGTGTGAGCCACTTCAGGAATGTAGCCCAGATGCTTGCCGGTGTCCCACTCACGGATTTCACGCATATCGCCCGGCTTGTGGTCGGCGGCAGGGAGATACTGCAAGTCGCCGTAAAGGGTGTGCGAGTCGGCCGCATAAGAAATGAGAACACTACCGTCGATTGTGGCGTTTTTGCCAGCCAAAAGGTTGGTGCAAGCCATAGCGTCGATGCCCATCATAGCGATGGAGGCAGCGGCTACTGAATAGATGATACTTTTAACTTTCATGTAAAGAAATATTTATAAAATAGTTAGTTATGTTCAAAAAACTTGAGAGCAAGATTGAATACTCAAATTTCTCAAAATTAATAAAATTATCTGACTCCATAAAATCCTCCCCCACTCATTTTGCTTGGCAGATGCGATGAATTATGTGAATTATGTCTGCCACAATAAGCGAGGGCACAAATTGCGTCAAAACGTAGGGACATGCCTTCGGCATGTTTCGATGCAATCCGCAATATCAACGCCTCGGAAACATGCCGAAGGCATGTCCCTACGCTATGGCGCTGTCATTTTTGGTGATTTGACACATACTCTCCTAAATCCCTCTTTTCGACTTTTTCTGTGCTTTCGATAGTTTGCGTCCGAGTCAAATGATTAATATTCAACACGTTATTGTAATTTTGAGCGGACGTGGATTATCGCATTCCCACATGGCGTTTGCGAGAATTATTTGTGTCTTTTTGATTATTCTATGGGATAGGGGTAGGTGATGCCGTGGAGAAACAGGGCGTGGCCGGGCATCGACTGTCCAGCCGAGCAGCGGTCTTTACGCTCGATGATTTGGCAAAATTCGTCCACAGTGATGCGGTGTCGGCCCACTTCCACCAGTGTGCCCACTATGGCGCGCACCATGTTGCGGAGAAAGCGGTTGGCAGTGACGGTAAACACCCACTGCGCGCCCTCCTGCTCCCATCGTGCGTGAGTGACCTTGCAATTATTGGTTTTCACATCGGTGTGGAGTTTGCTGAACGAGGTGAAGTCGGTGAACGCCAACATTCGCTCTGCTGCCTCGTTCATCAACTCGAAGTCGAGTTGATAGTGGCAGTTCCAACTGAATCGCTCTAAAAACGGATTTTTCTGCATGTGCAGATAGTATTTGTAGGTGCGGCTGGTGGCATCGAATCGGGCGTGGGCATCGTCGTGAACGGGGAAAATGGTGTAAACGGCAATGTCGTGACCCACGATGGCATTGAGTTGGCGCACAAGCCTCTTCGTGTCGGCAATGCCATTCGGCACATCAAAATGCGCTATCATGGTGCTGGCATTCACGCCTGTGTCGGTTCTGCCTGCACCAGTCACGCTTATTTGCTCACGAAGCACGGTGGAAAGCGCCTTTTCAAGCGTTTCTTGCACCGACACATCGTGGGGCTGAATTTGCCAACCGTGAAACGATGCTCCATTATATGCCAATCGCATGAAGTATCGCATCGGGCATCAATCTTTTTCGAGGTAGGTGTAGCCGTAAAGTCCGGCACGGTAGTTGCGAACGAACTCGTTGCCTTCGTCGCTCGAAATCTTGCCGGTGCGAACCGATTCCGACACCCAGGCCTCTACGTTGCGAACAAGTTCCTTTGGTGTGAACTGCACGTAGTCGAGCACCTCAGCCACCGTTTCGCCGTCAATCACCTGATTGATTTCGTAGCGGTCTTTATACACATCGATGTGCACGGCGTTGGTGTCGCCGAACAGGTTGTGCATATCGCCCAAAATTTCCTGATATGCGCCCACAAGGAACACGCCCAAATAATAGTGCTCGCCCTTGCGCAATGGGTGCACAGGCAAAGCGTGGGTAATGCCCTGAGCCGATGTGAAGTTGGCAATCTTGCCGTCGCTGTCGCAAGTGATGTCTTGCAAAGTGGCACTTCGGGTGGGGCGCTCATTGAGCCGCGAAAGCGGAATCACGGGGAACACCTGGTCGATGGCCCAACTGTCGGGCAACGACTGGAAGAGCGAGAAGTTGCAGAAATACTTTTCAGGCAGCATCTTCGTCACGCTGCGCAGCTCGTCGGGTGCGTGCTTCATATCTTCGGCAATCATACTCACCTCGCGGGCGATTGACCAGAACAGTTTTTCGCACATGGCGCGCGTGCGCAGGTCAATCAAGCCGAGGCTGAAGCGGTCGAGAGCCTCATCGCGAATCTGTAGGGCATCGTGCCAGTCTTCCAGCAGTCGCGACTTGTTCATTTTATCGTAAATCTCGTAAAGGTCCTTCACGAGTTCGTTTTCGTCGTCGTTGAGTGTGTCGGTTTCATCGTCCCACGATGGCAAACCTGCCGTTTCGAGCACTTCCATCACCAGCACCGAGTGGTGAGCCGAAAGCGATCGGCCCGATTCGCTGATAATGTTAGGGTGCTTGATGCCATGCTTGTCGCACACATCCACGAAAGTGTAAACGGCATCGTTGGCATACTCCTGAATAGAATAGTTCATCGAGTGGCCCGAAATGCTGTTGCGCGAACCATCATAGTCCACGCCCAAACCGCCGCCAATATCCACAAAATCGAGGTCAAATCCCATGGCAGTGAGCTGCACATAGAATTGCGAAGCCTCGCGAAGCGCATTCTTGATGCGGCGAATCTTCGTGATTTGGCTACCGATATGGAAGTGAATCAACTTCAGGCAGTCGGTCATCTTATGGTCCTTCAAGAAGTCGAGGGCTTCGAAAAGTTCGCTGGTGTTCAATCCGAATTTGCTACGGTCGCCACCGCTTTCCTCCCATTTGCCGCTACCCGACGATGAGAGTTTGATGCGAATGCCGATGTTGGGGCGAATACCCATCTGTTCAGCCACTCTGGCAATAAGGTGCAGTTCATTCAACTTTTCCACCACCAGGAAAATCTTGCGGCCCATCTTCTGCGCAAGCAGCGCAAGAGCGATGTAGCCCTCATCCTTGTAGCCATTGCAGATGATGAGCGAATTTTCACCGATGTCGGCCATATTGATGGCGAGAACGGCGTGCAACTCAGGTTTTGAACCAGCCTCAAGACCGATGCGGAACTTCTTGCCGTGGCTGGTGATTTCCTCCACCACCGGGCGCATCTGATTCACCTTGATAGGGTAAATCACAAAGTTCTCGGCTTTGTAGTCGTATTCTTTTGCGGCTTTTTTGAAGCATGAAGAAATTTTCTCAATGCGATTATCGAGAATATCGGGGAAGCGGAGCAGGACCGGCGCGGTAATATTGCGAGTACGCAATTCGTCCATCACATCCACCAAATCCACCCCAACGCAACTCTGCTTAGGAGTGACGGTGATATGTCCCTGTTCATTGATAGAGAAATATTTAAGGCCCCAGCCATTGATATTGTACAATTCGGCGCTATCCTCAATACGCCATTTATTAATGCTCGTCGTAGTCGTAGAATTTTAGTGGGTTAAACAATTATTGCATATTTGCGCATACAAAGGTACTAATTTTTTCCCAATTCCCCCCAATCTCCCCACCCTCCATCACAAAAAACCCACACTGATTCAAAAAAACTTAGAGTGTGAGTTGTGAAATTTTTGGTTTTCCTTTGTCAGTTACAGACAGTTCCTACAACTTGACGGTATTGTCCACCACAACACTATATGTGCGGTTCTTGTTACCACCTTCAGGTAAAATCATTTTGATTGCAATAAGTGCTTGGAGATATTCTCTTGTTCTTGACACGCTTTTACCAATATAATTGGAAATTGAGCCAGCCTTAGCATGATTATATCTACGAATGTAACATACAATATCCACAAGTTTATCAACGACATCTGTTGTTATTGACAACTTGTCGTTGATATTAGGGGATTTTGACAACCTGTCGTTGATAAGTTGTTTTAAAGCGGTTCTATCGTTGACATCTTCAGTATGTTGGATCCGATTTAAACTTTTATCAACGACGTCGTTGGAAAACTGTTCGTAATCATCGTACAACTGCAACATTGAATCAACATCTTGTTCATGACCATTATAAGGAAGCGTGAGAATAGTCCTGTCCACCTCTCCATCTTTCTCATCGATTGAGGCCTCTGTGTGATAAACATGGTTCCATACATACATAATACCATTCAGTCCACTCCCTGCTCGTTCTCCAAATCGGATAAGGGAGAAAAACTTAAGTATTGTGCTATTGCGTGGGTCAGAAGTACAACCTCCTATGGCCTCGCTTTTAGATATACGCAAACGACCAGGGTTAGCAAAGGTGAAACCTTCTTTGTTTTTAGAGATGACAACGCCTTGCCTCCCCCAATAATCTGCATTAGATAATGTGTTAACAACCGCCTCACGTAGGAGTTTGTGCATAGGTGTGTCATCAACTCTTTGCATTCCCTTCAATACAAAAGGTATCTTCAAATCAGCTTGTAATTTGGGCAAAACCTTAAAAGTGAAATCAAACAGATTCCCACTCCAGTCACCAGATGAAGATGTGATGCGGTCTTTCCAACGGGTTACACCAACCATCACACGGTCTTCCTGGTAATCAAGGAAGTAACGGGGAAAGTGTCTTGTGATTTCGTATTCGTACCCAAACATGAGCAATCCTGCCTCGGTTGGATGATATTTTCCGTCATCGGCCATAGCAATAGCGTTGAGGTGACGAAGAAACATTTCATTTTCAATCTTATTCCACTGGTGGTTTGGGTTGGTGCTTTTGAAAACATTCCGATAGCCATTGATTGTGTCGTCGCAGAACACACTCATATCCATATCTTTAATGGGCGTGGCATCAAGGGCAGAAAAAGATGCGTCACGAAGAATGCTTCCAACTTCTTCAACAGAACAAAGATGGTCGCCCTCATTCCATCGGCGAAATGTTCCGTTGCGAGGATCCTGACCTTTATAAACTGGGCGTATGGTCCGCTCTGCTCTTGGCACTTCTACTACAAGGATATTTTTACCTTCAATTTGAACTACATAGACCATACTGTTGGTAACAATATTATGACTGACCTTTTGACGATTGTTGACCATGTTCCAAAAGTCGTTTTTCATTTTCTCGGCATCAGTTAAGCCGTCTGTCACATATAGTGAGTGATCCGGTTTTTCTTCAACACCTAAGAGAATAACACCACCATCAGTATTGGCAAAAGCAGAGTATGATTCCCAAAATGAATCAGGAAAACCACCTCTTGCACTCTTAGCCTCAAGATGAAGACCTTCTTTTTTACCGAGAATGTTTGAAATGTCTATCATATTTACAATATCCGTTGATTTGATATTTTGGCCAACTTAAGCCCTTTAAGCGCAAAGATACAGAAAATAAGCGAACGGCAGAAAAACAGTGCTCAAATATTTGGGCAAAAAAGAATACTAAAACTTCAAAATACTGCTTCCCCCTAAACATTCTTTAGTGTGTGAAGAAATCCACAAAGAAAATCGTGTAAAATTTGTGCTAATTTGTGGCTGAAAATCACACACAAATTAGTGTGGAAAAAGCCAACCACGAATTTCACAAATCACACGAATAAAAATATCCTATGTCAAACCTTGTGTTTCCCCTCTCTTTAGAAGTTAGCCCCTCCGAGTGCATCAATAAAAAACACCCATTAAACCCAATTAAAATCCTATTAACACCAAAATATAAAAAATCGGTGCCAATAGGATTAAAATGGATTCAATAGGTGTAGAAATAATCCGCAAAGAAATTCGTGAAAATTTGTGCTAATTTGTGGCTAAAAATCACACACAAATTAGTGGGAATAAAGCCAGCCACAAATTAACACAATTTTTTCACAAATTGTTTTTTGATGAATGTGTGGTTTGGATTATTTTATGAATTTTAGGGTTTGGACATTGCCGTGGGCATCTACTGCTCTCACAACGTATGTGCCATGAGTGAGTGATTCAGTGTCCAGCGACACGCCATTGGCGGTAGCCACAAGTTTTCCATCGATGCTGTAAACGGCTATTTCTGATGGAACAGATATGGTGATAGTGCCTCCATCGTACTTAATCTTGCTATCAGCACCTATCACATCATCAATTCCGCCTTCTTCCTCTATTTCGCCAATAAACCTGAAGTCTTTCCAATATTTAGCTTCTTTATACTTCGAAACGCATCCTTTAGGGACGAATAAATCTACATCGTAGGCTACAAAAGTATCCCAATATATTACTGGAGGGTCAGGGTTGAGCGAATAAATTTTCTTCAGACCTGTGCAACCAGAGAAAGCAGAACCGCCGATTGAGGTGACGGATTTGGGGATGGTGACCGAGGTCAGGCCTGTGCAACCCTCGAAAGCAGACCAGCCGATTGTGGTGACGGAGTTGGGGATGGTCACAGAGGTCAGGGCTGTGCAACCATAGAAAGCTGATGGGCAGATTGACACTGTCCCCTCTTTAATATTGATAGCTGTGCCACTTGCCATTTCTCCTTTGAATTTATACGCCATTTTTCCTATATAGACAACTCCGTCGGGTTGGTTGTTATACCACGGAGTGCCCTCAAAAGCAAACCTACCGATTGAGGTGACGGAGTTGGGGATGGTCACCGAGGTCAGGGCTGTGCAACCATAGAAAGCACTTTCGCCGATTGAGGTGACGGAGTTAGGGATGGTAACCGAGGTCAAGCCTGTGCAATCCCTGAAAGCAGAACCGCCGATTGTGGTGACGGAGTTGGGAATGGTCACTGAGGTCAGACCTGTGCAACCAGAGAAAGCATCATAGCCGATTGTGGTGACGGAGTTGGGGATGGTCACTGAGGTCAGACCTGTGCAACCAGAGAAAGCATCATAGCCGATTGTGGTGACGGAGTTGGGGATGGTGACTGAGGTCAGGCCTGTGCAACCTTTGAAAGTATCATCGCGGATTTTGGTGATGGAGTTGGGGATGGTAACCGAGGTCAGACCTGTGCAACCATAGAAAGCACTATAGCCGATTTCGGTGACGGAGTTGGGGATGGTCACTGAGGTCAGGCCGGTGCAACCCACGAAAGCATACCAGCCGATTGAGATGACGGAGTTGGGGATGGTGACCGTTGTTAACCTCGTTTGATAGTACGCTAAACAGGCGGGGATTGACTTCACATCGTTGCCAATAACAAGGCTGGTAAGTGGGCAATCTTGAAACCACGCTTCATAGGTTCTGCCTGGTGACTTACAATTTGTTGCATTAAAAGTCACAGAGGTCAGGGCTGTGCAACCCTCGAAAGCAGACCAGCCGATTTCGGTGACGGAGTTGGGGATGGTCACAGAGGTCAGGCCTGCGCAACCCCTGAAAGCAGACCAGCCGATTGTGGTGACGGAGTTGGGGATGGTGACAGAGGTCAGGCCTGTGCAACCACTGAAAGCACTTTTGCCGATTGAGGTGACGGAGGAGGGGATGGTCACTGAGGTCAGACCTGTGCAACCAGAGAAAGCAAACTCACCGATTGAGGTGACGGAGTTGGGGATGGTTATTGAAGTCAGACCTGTGCAACCATAGAAAGCATACCCACTGATCGAAACTGTCCCCTCTTTAATGTTGATAGCTGTGCCACTTGCCATTTCTCCTTTGAATTCATACGCCACTTTTCCTATATAGACAACTCCGTCAGGTTGGTTATTATACCACGGAGTGCCCCCGAAAGCACTATAGCCGATTTCGGTGACGGAGTTGGGGATGGTCACTGAGGTCAGACCGGTACAACCTCTGTATCTATTATTGGTTGATTATCAGTATTATACGCTCTAAACGGTAGAAAAG
>SAMEA104315420__coassemble_498_pt1 | contig 24895 bp, 27 predicted proteins | sample SAMEA104315420__metabat2_low_PE_049 | metagenome-assembled genome bin SAMEA104315420 (sample SAMEA104315420) | gut metagenome | biome: Monkey gut; feature: monkey-associated habitat; material: faeces | place: China | collected 2013
GTTGGTGATGTGGTGTGGCTGATTCAAGCCTCTGCTTGAAATCAGACATGCCACACCACTAACGACAGGTGCGAAGCACTGGCATCGCTAAAAGGCTATTTTTTTATGTTTTTGTTTCAGTCCCCCAGTATTTTTCCGCTGAACCAAAAATACGGCTGCCCACTAAATTTCGATAACTTTACAGGGGGCGGCTGGTGTTTTGTTGCTGAAAACAAAAAAAGGGAATCAGAATTGATTCCCTTGATTTTTGTGACTCCTACAGGATTCAAACCTGTAACCTTCTGATCCGTAGTCAGATGCTCTATTCAGTTGAGCTAAGGAGCCAGTACCAATAAAATTTAAATTTTTGAAAGTCACAAATGCTTTCTAAAATTTGTGACTCCTACAGGATTCAAACCTGTAACCTTCTGATCCGTAGTCAGATGCTCTATTCAGTTGAGCTAAGGAGCCATGCTTTTTTGAGGTTCGCGATAGTGCTTTTCTCAATTGCGATGCAAAGGTAGTTGTTTTTTTTTGAACCACCAAATATTTTGGCAAAAATCGTTCAAAAAAAATTATTTCAGCAACAATTTAGAAAATAAGAAGTGCTGCAATAAACACTACAAAAATCAATGCCGCAATGATAGTTGGCTTTGTCAATGTCTTATAATCCACGATATAGTAACTCTGGCGTGGAGCGTCAACCTTAGCAGGTTTATTCTCTGCGATTGCCAATCTCTTTTCGTCGATAGGCTCGCATTGTTGCATTTGTTCTTTATATAATGTAGCTTTCATAACCTATAAATTTTATGCAAAGATAGTGAATTATTTTTATATCTCACCATTTACGCTCCATATATTGTTTGATTTGCGTAACTTTGCACAATTATGACGCAAAGAATTTACCTTTTCAACCCCGACAACGACCTTGCCCTCGCGCATGGTGGTGGCCACTATATAGCCCCACCATTCGCACAGAAAATGCAAAACGACTTGTGCGCCCTCCCCATGTGGTACGCCGAGCCGGGCAGTATGGCGCTGGTCGCCGACGAGGCCATGTGTGAGTGGGTGGATTCTACAAGCGAGCGACTGGGCTTCACCATTAAAGGAATCACGCCCGACAGCCTTGCGAAAGCCAACGATGCTTCGTTCTACCCATGGGGCTGGAGCGGAACAATTAAAAAGCGTCTTATCAAGCGTGGAGTGAAAGCACACCTACTCCCATCAGATGCAGCGATGGAACAAGTCCGACTTTTGGCACACCGACGCAACTCCATCGCCATGCACCACTTCATACAGGAGCGCACCTCTCTCCCACTCTCACCTGTGCCTGTAGAGTATGACGATTTAAACGAGGTGCTCGACTTTGCCACAAAACACCCCGGAAGTTATATCAAAATGCCATGGTCGGGAAGCGGCCAAGGGATTTACCACGCTATTGAGTCTGGCACTATCGAATTTGAGCGATGGTGCAAAGGTGCGCTCAAGCGCCAAGAATCGCTGCTGTGCGAAGTGGGACTCGACCGCATTTTGGATTTTGCGTTGGAATTCAAGTGCGAGAATGGCAAAGCCGAGTTGCTGGGCTATTCCGTATTTGAAAGCGACTTTCACAGCCAATACAATAGTGGCATCGTAGGCTCCAAACAGCATCTTTACGACATCATCGCCTCGAAATACCCTCCATTGCACGACATCATACCCACCGTCACCGAGGCTGTCAGCCACATCTATGCTGCGAATTACGAGGGATTCCTCGGCGTGGACATGCTGCTCTACAACGATGGTGGCACAACCAAACTCAACCCCTGCGTGGAAGTGAATCTTCGCGCCACAATGGGGCTCGTCACCTGCATGGTGGGCGAACACATTTTGCCTAAAGGCTCCGTGGGAAAATTCAAAATTGAATACAGCAAAAGCGGTTTCCCCACATCGCAGGAAAACCGCATATATCTCACCCCAATTCTGCCCGACACAAAGTATTGTGCGTATATTGATTTGGGTTAAAACGTTTTCAAAAGAGCATAAAGTCGCTGAACTGGCAGCCCCATCACATTGTAGAAACTACCCTTAATGCCTTTGATGCCCATAAAGCCAATCCATTCCTGAATGCCATACGAGCCCGCTTTATCCAGCGGACGATAATTCTCAACGTAATAGTCGATTTCCTCATCGGAGAGTGGTGCAAACTCCACTTCCGAACTGCAACTAAGCGATTCCACCCTGTCGGCAGTGAACACCGTCACGCCAGTGACCACCATGTGCACATTAGCCGACAGTTCGGAGAGCATTCGCTTTGCCTCCGCCTCATCGTGGGGCTTGCCTATCACCTTGCCATTAAGAATCACCACGGTATCGGCTGTGATAATCAAATCGTTGGCATTTACCTGATAGGCATGGGCTTTCAGACGCGACAGGTACACAGGAATTTCCGCCACAGGCAAATCGTGTGGATAGGTTTCCTCAATACCATTCACCACCTCCACACGGAAATCCACGCCAAGTCCTTCAAGCAGTTCTTTTCTGCGTGGCGAACCGCTCGCGAGTATGATATTGTATTTCTTTAAGTTGTCCAGCATAACATCACGATTCTAATTACCAGCCGAAAGCCTTATGGTCGCTCATCCACAAGCCTTGTGCTTTCATCACTTGTTCCAAAATTTCGCGTCCCACACCGTAGCCGCCTTGCTTTGGCGAGATATACGATGCCACACGCTTCACCTCGTCGGCAGCGTCGGCTGGAGCCACCGCCAGTCCCACATGCTGCATGGCTTGAATGTCGGGGATATCATCGCCCACAAACGCCACTTCATCAGCGCTCAGTCCATTATCCTCCATCCATTGCTGGAGAATGGGCAGTTTCATTGATGAGCCAAGAAACACGTCGTCAATGCCCAATCCACGGAATCTGACATCCACGGCCTTGGTGTTTCCTCCGGTGATAATCGCTATTTTCAAACCTTTTTTCACTGCCAGTTGCAGTGCGTAGCCATCTTTGATGCTCACCATGCGCAAAGGCTCACCTTCTGGCGAAAGCGGAATTGTGGAAGGCGACAACACACCATCTACATCAAATGCTATACCTTTTATCTTTTTTAAATCGTAATTAATCGAACTCATATCTGTTATTCCATGTTTTCATCGTTCCACACTCCGATATGCACCTTTTCCCAACGCAATTTCTCTGGGTCGGATGGTTTGCGTTCCTCATCTTTGTAGCCGATAGAAATCACACAAAGCACCTGCTGCTCGTCGGGGAGATTGAACATACGCTTCACCGCATCACTTGCCGATGTTTCTTCATCGAACATTCTGTTGCGCACCTGAATCCAGCAACTGCCCAAACCTAATGCCTCGGCTTGAAGTTGGATATATGCAGCGGCAATCGACGCATCTTCCACCCACACATCGCTCACCATGACATCGGCACTCACAATCACAGCCAATTTGCAGCGTGAAATGGGAGTGGCAAACTGTGGTTTGCATTGCGAAAGTTGCGCCAACTGGTCTTTATCCTCTACCACCGTAAACGACCACGAACGCTGGTTCTTGGATGTGGGGGCCAGCAATGCGGCTTCAAGCAGAAGTTTCACATCTTCGGCAGAGAGGTCTTTGTCTTGATATTTACGAATGCTGCGGCGATTGAGCAGCAATGAATGAAAATCTGTCATTGTTTTTTCGGTTTTAACGGTTGTTGTTCTCCTTTGATATAGGTGTCCATCACATCTGCTGCCGTGTCGCCAGCCACCCATCTAAACGATGCGCCCTGCGCACCTTGCACTTCCTTGCCCTTGTAATAGGCAGAATAGCCATCTTTTGCATATCCGCCACCAAGCACCTTGAAAGTGGATGGTTGCGCCACCTCTATCATGTCGCCATTATAGTAATAATGGGTGGAATCGCACGAATAACCATCGCCAAGGGCCTTTCCCACTATTGTAGGCGCGCCTCCGACTTTTACTTTCTGCTCTTCCTTGCCACACGATGCCAGCAGGACTGCGAAAAAGAGTAACAACAAATATTTTTTCATAAATATAAAGAATTAACTCAGAAGTTCAAAATTAACACAAATAACTCGTGTGTGCAACTTTTTCTCACACGGCATATCTCATAAATTCTTATTATCTTTGCATAAAAGATTTTTTCGCTGATGAGAACACTTTTAATATACATCATATTCGCCTTTGCCGGTTTGAGTTGCTACGCCCAGACCGAAAGCGAGAACACCGACACCGTGTCGGCTATCGACACCGTATATATTTACACTAACTGGAAGTCGATTGTGAATCACGACCCTGTGGCAGCCTACTCCGGTCCTATCGTTTATTTCAACAATGAACTTGAGACCGAGATTTTCACCTCCGACCCTGAATCACAACAGGTGGTTGACAACCAAGCCATAGCCGTTTGCGTGGGCGACACGCTTTGGCTGGCAAACACCAACTACCTCAATCAGGCGTTCAACAACAAATGCGAGTGGTTTTTGAATTATATGCCACTGTACTTCACCGAGAAAATTGCCTTCGTGAAATTTTGGAACAGTTATCCATCAGAGTATTATATGCGACTGATGCCCAATAAAAAGGTGGAAACGCTTTTCACCTACGACTGCCAATCATCGTTCTATATTCTCGATTTCATCGGCAAACGCCTGGTGGAACTCAACTACAAAGTGCTCACCTCGCTATTGGAGCGCTACCCCGATTTGCGATGCCGCTATTTGGGCATGAAGAAATACAAGACGAAAGATGTAGTCGACTTCTTTTTCATGCAATACATCGAACGCCTGAAAACCGACGATGACGCACTCACTATTTTAGAACAATTAAATCAGCAAAACAAATGAACAACGAAGAAATACTCCGAAACACCCGTAAGCAATTCTTTGCCTACCGCAATGGCATCATCGCCGACTCTTTGCGCAAAAATGGCGACCCACACAGTATGGTTATGGGCTGCCAAATGACCGATGTGGCACAAATCGCAGCAGGTATTGAACCAAGCAAGGAGATTGCGGAAGCGTTTTGGGCAGACACCAAGCACCGAGAGTGCCGTATGATTGCGCCAATGCTCTACCCTGCCTCCGACATGGATAAAGCAACCGCTATGGAATGGGCTAAGAATGTGGAGTGTGAAGAAATTGCCGATGTGCTTTGCCACCGCTTGCTCCGAAAATTGCCTTTTGCAGTAGAAATAGCAATGGAACTGAAAAACAGTGCAGAGCCAATGGCTATCTACACTGGATTCAGGTTGTTGCTCAACTTGGTGTTGATGAACAAAGTGGAAAAAACAGATTCTTTAAAAGCGGAACTCGAAAAAGAAAAGGAAAACGCGCCCCAAAAAGCGCAACCTATTATCGACAGCATTTTGGAAGAGTTTGAGGTTGATTTCTAACGCACTTGCGTTTTCTTACATGTCTTTCACGTCCTTGATATCTACGAGTTTATTCACTATCGCATAGATGGTCAAACCTGCCGCTGAGCGTATTTGCAGTTTGTTGCTGATGTTGCGGCGGTGGGTAATTACTGTGTGAATCGACAGACACAGTTGGTCGGCAATTTCCTTGTTGGTCATACCCTTCACCACACACACGATAATTTCACGCTCACGGTTGCTCAGACTTTCAGTGGTGTTGGGTTCGTCTTGCTTCTCCGACATCAGCACCTTCTTGATTTTCTCAAAAATCTCATCAGGATTGTCATAGAGCAAAAAGTGCTCGTCATATCCCGAAAGCACATTCTGGTCGAGCATCGCCGTCGAGAGGGCGATAAAGCGTGTGTCGTCTAACTTCAATTCGGCTTTAAACGCCTTCACATCGAATAGCCCGTCAAACATAGGGTTCACTATCACCACATCAGGGTGGTGCATCGCCACATAATTGCGAAGCGATTCCTGTGTTTTCACATCAAAAGCCGTGGCAGCCAACCCCGGTATATGACGGAGCACTGCCACCAAGCCGCTCCTCACGATGAAGGAGTTGTCGGCCACTACAAAACGATATGTGAGTAGATTACTGTTCATTTCTCAATTTCTTTTCCACTTGCATCACTGCCGGCACAAACAGGCAATCTTCCACAAGGTTATGAGAAGCCAAATCTTGCTCACAACTGTAAATGTCGTATAGCGTGGCACTGAGTAGCAGGTTGTCGCTGCTTTCTGTATAATATTTGGTGATAATTCCTTTGAGTTCTTTCAGTCGCTCATCAATTTTCGAGTGATGGCTGGCAAACTTGGTGATATTGAATTTACGGTTCAACTTACCTCCCAGCAATGCCTCCACATACGAAAACACCTGTTCGTTTTCATACTGCATGTGCTCTCGCACCTCATTCACAAACACATCGAAGAATTTGAGAATCAGAAATGCCACATTGTCCTCGCGCGAACAGTCGATAGCCTCAATCAGTTTGCGGCGAAGCATCGGCAGCACGAAATTGAGAAAATAGGTGTGAGCGTTTTTCAGATAGTCCATCAGCGATGGAATCGACAATTTTGGCAATTCCTCCACGCTGAACGATGTTTGCTCACTACTGATAAAGTTTGCCACCGCCAAAAATGTATCGCAATCCACATTCTCAGCCTCGCACACCTCTTTTACCGACTTTTCGCCGAAACCAAGAGAAATGCCGAAGCGGCTCATCACCATCAGCAATTTAAAATTGTCGTCGATGAGGTCGCAAAGCCTATCGGTAGCCGTATATTTATTGTCAATAGCCATAAGCATTTTTCATATTTTACCGAGTGCAAAATTACTAATTTGGAAACAAATGCCCAATACCTACATTTAGGTATTTTTGCGCCATTTTCTAATCATCGACCGTAAGTTCACACATATAGTAAGGGTTCAGTGGAAAATTTGTGGGGATAAATTATGCTTTGTTGCCGAATCGTCAATAGAATAAAAAACAAAAACATAAAAAACAGCCTTGGGGCAATGTGGATAGCCCTCGTAAGAGGGTGGCGTTGGTGATGTGGTGTGGCTGATTCAAGCCTCTGCTTGAAATCAGACATGCCACACCACTAACGACAGGTGCGAAGCACTGGCATCGCTAAAAGGCTGTTTTTTATGTTTTTGTTTCAGTCCCCCAGTATTTCTCCACTGAGCCTAAGTAAGCGCTGGTTTATTATGCGTAACTGTGCATACCGCCGAGCAAGAAGTTCACGCCAAAGTAGGTGATAATCACACTCAGGAAAGCACATACGCAAAATGCGTGAAAGAAAACGGGGCGGGAAAAACATGGGAGCGACTTTGTGTGAAGTGCCATGGCATAGACCACAAGCGTGATCAGTGCCCAAGTTTCTTTCGGGTCCCAACTCCAATAACTGCCCCACGACACATTCGCCCACACTGCACCCACAAAGATGCCTACAGCCAACAGAAACACAGCAGGGACAAGCAGCATCTGCCCCACCACATACAGCCGCTGCACCTGCTGGGCATTGTGTCGCAACGCCAGTGCCATCACTCCGTTGAGCATCAAGAATGCCAACAAGGCATACGCCATCATAATCACCGCCACATGGATAGAAAGCAGTGGCGATTGCAATACTGGCATAAGCGGCGTGATTGATGGATTTGTTTCGCCCATCAGTGCCACCATCAGTGTAAGTCCCGAAATCAAGAATCCGAAAGGCAAGCACATGGTGAATTTGTGAGCCAAGCACAGCATCATCAACAGCGAGAGCCACGACATCAGAAGCATCGTTTCGGGGCCGTTGCTCATGGGGATATGCCCTGCCACATACCAGAGCAAGCCCAAATACACCGTGAGGAACAAGAAGAACGCCACACCAAGCGCATAGATATCAACAAACAACTTTGTATGAGGTTTTTCACCTTTCGCTGCTATGCGTGCGAGATAGAAAAACGACAGCAAACCTATCAACAGTGAAATCACGCCAATCACCAATGTGTAGTCCAGCGAGTTGAACCATTTTTCCGCTGTCAGGCGGCTATCGCTCGGCATGTCAGCACCTGCTTCCTTACGCTGATATTCCTTGAATTTATCGATGAATTTCGCGCAGTTTTCCCAATCGTGCTTCACCACCAGTTCATTCAAATAGTTCAGACCCTTATTCACAAAAATCCATTTGTTCTCGTCGATATCCTGTGGCAAATCTTGCGACACTTGCGAATACCACAACAACTGTCCTTTGTATCTCACAGGAAATATTTTAATGGCACTTCCTGTCGCCACCATTGTGGCTATCTGGAATTTTTCATCGGCTTGCTGCACACCTTTCGCATCGGTCACCGACGCATCGCCCTGCATCAGTCGCTTCATTGCGCCGTCAAGCAGATAGCCTTCTGTAGGGCTGATAAAATCAGCCAACGACACCATTTTATCGTCGGTTTTCAGCAATTCACGCACTTCCCCACTCTTGATTTTAATTATGGGCTCATGCTTCCAGTCGTCGTAACAAAACATCCAGCCTGTCACCACTTGCATTGCAGAATATCCCTTATACGAATTTCTCCCACAAAGTTTTTTGGTGAAGTCGCGGGCAAAGGTCTGTAATGTACTCATGCGGTCATTGTGCATAATCACAATGTCGGACATTTGCTCTGCCACATCTTCGGGCAACACGCGAGGTGAGGCTGACGAAGAAAGCGACACCAGTCCGAATGCCACTACCAGTCCACCTTTCAGCACCTTTGAGCGCAATAATTGTCGAAAACGCCCATTTTTATCAATCATAAGCCATAAACAAGATAAAAGCAACAAAGCATATCCAGCATAACTGATGCCTATGCCCCAAGGGTCGTGAGCCACAGTGAGTATGGTGGCACCGTGGTCTGGATCGTAGCCATTTTGGCAAAAGCGATAGCCATCACGAGCGTAAATCTGATTCATCGACACCTGTCCTTTCTCCGTCTTGTCACCATCATGCACTTTCAGCACGCTCACAAAGTCCATCGGTGCTGTGGTACCTGGATAATAGTCGATTTTGAAGTCCTCAAGCGAGAGGCTAAACGGCAACTGAAATGTGGAGCTGTCGGCCACTTGGCACACAGACGTAGGTTTACCCTGCTCCAAGCGGATTTTTCCATGCTCGGCAAAGAGCCAAGTGACTGCCGCCCCTATCAGAATGAGCAGCAATGCCAAATGAAATATGAGCGAGGATGCCTTCATCTTGCTCTTTAGCACATACACCAATGCGCTGACGGCAATCAGTGTCCACAGTGCGAAAAATGCCCAAGAATCGTAGATGAAGGAACGCGCCACATCGGTGCCGCTGACTTTTTCTATCACGGTGGCTACTGCCAACGTCAAGGTCATCAGCCACAGTCCAATAAAAGATATGCGTTTAATTGCTTTCATTTCGTATCATACAAAATTCGCCATGGGTAAGCCAAAAGCACACCCACGGCGAAAAAATCATTAACAATAAATTATATTGAGTTGATAAACTCTACTACGGCATCTCTATCCGATTTAGAGAGATTACGGAATTTTTCCACCGATTTGCGCGCATCGCTCTTTGCAGAACCGTGCCACATGATGGCTTCAATCACGTTGCGGGCGCGGCAGTCGTGCAAGCGGTCGGCGGCACCTGTGCACAAACGGCTCAATCCTCTACCCCAAAGTGGAGTGGTACGGCACCAACCAGTACGAATATCGTTGACCATGAACAAACGGTGCTGCACCAAGTCGGTATAAGGCCAAATCTTCTGATATGGGAATCGTGGAAGTTTTTGTGCCTTAGCTCCTACAAAGAAGTTGTTAGGGTCACGAATTTCATCAGCGCCTGTTGTCCAAGATGGGCGGTGGCAGTATGCACAACCGATTTCAGAAAACAACTTTTTGCCTCTTTGGAATTGGTCGCTATTCACACCGCGCGCTGCTGGCACAGCCAAACCACGGTGCCAAGCCATCAAATCGATGTATTCATCGTCGGTCATTTCAGCTGGCAGTTCTTTACTCATCAGATAGTTGTAGATATCTTTCTGCACATCGCCAGTTTTCTTCCATTCTGGATAGTACTTGTAGAATGAAGCCTGTACATCGGGATCTTTTGATGCCACATCAGCATAAGCTGTGGTCATGTAGTGATAGCGGCGGTCGCCACGTGTCACATTAGTGATATTCCAAATCGCATTGGCACCTGCGCCATCTTGCAAATTGCCTCTTGAAAGAGCGTAGGTGTAGCGGCGCACGTATTTGGTGCCATCGCCTTGAGCGGTGTTGGTGTAATAGCTTTTGAAATCGCCATTAGCCCAAATTGCTGGGTTCAAAGGCACCCCCATCTTTTCTTCAGCGAGGTATTGCGCGCGAATATCGTCGTCGGTGATGGCATCGATCAAACCTGTTCCGTAAATGCCGATAGTGCTTTCCACACGGCAGCGGAGTTGTGAATAGTCAATGTCTTTACCACCCACTTGCAGAGGCACATAGAATGCGTCTTTAGGAATCACCACTTCTGGGTAAATCAGGCTATAAGTTTCGCCATCTGGGAATTTATTGCCCCATTCATCGGTGTAAGGTTCCCAATTAATTTTAATCTTCTTTTCGTCGATTGGAGCCTTGAATGGAGCAGCCGCTTGAGTTTGAGGCATACCGGTGAGCGACGAAAGGTAAGTGTCGTTCTCATCTGTGAGCACCAGCAGATAGCCATTGCCGATGTTGTTGGAATTGTACTGGGTTTGACGCTGACCGTGGCCATAGCTTGGGTGACAGGCAATGCAACTTGTTCTCACCCAAAGCGGACCAAGACCACGCATAGGCTGTGTGGCATCAGAGCCAGTGTCGAATGGCGATTCGAAAATGCGTTCGCCACGCTTAAACGAAGCCACCAGCCCTTGTTCCTCCACTGCGGGAGCAAATTGCTCGTAGGCTGAAGCGGTATGGTTGAAAGATGTTCCCAACTTTCCGCCTGTGTAGTAATCGTCGGCATAAATCTGAGATGGTTCCTCTTTATTTGGCTTATCGTCGGCGCACGAAGGCAGCAACAATACAGCCAAAGCCGAAATAATAGTATATTTATGGAGATACATCATTGTTTATTATTTTGAAATTTCAGTAATTGCGTTATCCAAAGCGTTCATCAGCTCGTTGCAAGCCTCTACAGCTTTCTGAGTTTCGGCAGCAGTGAGGTGGTTGCGGAATGGAGCCGGCATTGAAGAAACTTCTTTAATCGCGTTGTCGATGGCTGTACGCACTTTTGTGTCGGCATCGGCATTCTTCTTCTTCATGTATGCAGCAAGGGAGTTGGCGTTTACTGTGCCATCAAGTGAGCCGTAATACACATTTCTCACGCTTCTGAGGTTGTCGGTGAAGTCTTCAATTGAGTTCCAAGAGTACCATGATTCCACGTCAAGCACATTGCCAGAGTGAACAGGGTCGGTGATTTTAGTGTTGCCCACTTCATCGCTAATGTCGCTTGCACCTTGCTGAATCTGAACCATTGCGGCAATTTGTGTCTTATAGTTGGTGTTGCCACTTTCACCAGCAAGAATCATCATTTCACCATAGTTGGTGCCTGGTTCAAGTTCTTGCTCTTTCAAGATTTTCTGCTTTTTAGCGTCAACGTTTTCCACGCCAGCCCAAGAAGCCTCAAGACGAATGGTTTGCCATGCAAGGTCCTCTGCCACAGCGGCATTGAAAATCAGTTCATTCTTTGTGATTTCGCTCACGTTTCTTGGTTGACCGTCACGGAAAATCACATATTCCACAGCGTGGAAGCCAAGCAAACCGTAACCGAGTGTAGAGAAGCCGTCGGCACCTGCACCATCGGTATCAAGTTCTGAAATCAAATCAGCATTTGAAAGTGTCTGGTCGAGTTTGCTCTTTTGCAATGGCCATGAGTCGATATGTGGATCGATGTTATAGTCGCTGGCTGCACCAAAGAGGAACGCTTCGCTCAATTCCCAGTATTTTCTGGCTTCCACCCATTTTTTGCAAGCCTTATTCACATTTTCTTGTGTGGGGTTTTCCTTCAAATCAGCGCACACACTCGCCAAATCCATTGAAGCGTCGGCAAGCGATTTGTAGGTGGGAACTACCACATTATTCACACATTGTGCGATGATAGCTTTCTTTGCAGCACTCATTTCACTCTCGTTTGGTTCATTGTTGTTTTCGCTGCACGAGAGCAACATGGTGGGCAACATCAGTGCCATCAAACTTCCTTTAAGTAATTTCTTTACATTCATAACTTGAAAATTTTAGATGATATTTTTTTACTATTTTTTTATAAATGGAACATTCCGTAATAGCACACGCCTAAACTAACGGTTGGTTCGTCGTTGAATTGCGATTTAAACATTCGCTTGCTCCACTCGCCCTTTATCACAATTTCCTTCATGGGGTAATAGTTGAAACCAAAGGTCATTTTCTGGCGGCCCCATTGTGGTTCATCAGCCATACTCGACACAGTTTTATACATGGAGTCGTAGTAATCGTAACGACCAAACACATAGAAGCGTTGGTCCGATGACGAGAGTTTCTTATTGAGCGAGAACACATCATATCCCAATTCACAGCCCACTGCTATGGCATCGGATGCGATGCTCGTTTTTGGTGATGGCGAGTCTTTGCGCGATGCCACATTTGCCTTTGTGATTTCAAGAGAGTTCGACAAATGTCCGTAATCGAAATTACCACGTGCTATAATATTATGGTCGTTGTAGAGGAAACCGAATGTGCCAATCGTCACGGTTCCTTTCAGGTTTTCATATTTACCTGTAGCATTCAGTGTGTTGGTGGCGCTGTTACCCACATAGCCGCTGGCACTCAGTCGGAGACCTTTGATAGAATAGTTGTCGATTCGCAACGCACCAGCATAGCAAGTGGCCATTTTAAATTCGTAAGGCGAACCTGCACCATCGTGAATCCAGCCCTTATTGCCAAAGCGGTCGGCATCAAGTCCGGCAATGCCCATCACTTCGTAGCGGAAATCGCCCACTCTACCAAATGCGGAAATACCTGTTTCGTGCCATGTGCAAGGGAAAATGGTATTTTCGCCTTCGGGACGATACACGGTGAAGAATTCGGTAGGCATGTGATTGTTGTTGGTTTCGCCCACAGGCACCACCATGTGGCCTAATCGCAAATTAAACTTGGGAGAGAAGGTTTTCTGAATCCAAAATTGTTCGAGTGCCACTTCACCGCCACGCTCGATTTCGCTTTCGTATTCACCAGTTTCCTCTTCTTCAATTTCAATTGCACTTTCAGTGCCGCCATGCTCAAACTCAATTTCCGAGCCCATCGACCAGCCTTTACCGAAGTCATAGCCCACGAAAAACACCACATGGGGCAAATCAAACTGGCCAAAACTCTTCGCGTCCTTATATTTGGAAGCGTCGGTGTAGCGCTTGTAATTATTGCTGTAAAACATTCGGCTTGCCACAGCTTCGCCATATCCGCCAAGGGTGAGGCGGCTCGTTTTTTTCGTGTTCCCTACAGTGTCGGTTTGAAGCGAATGTGCTGATGCGAGAAGCGTGAACGAACTCGCAACAATCGCAACAGCATACTTAATGGTTGATAATTTTTGCATTGAATATAATTTTTGTGTTTGTTTATTCCTTTCAAAAACCAATGCAAAATTATCCTAAAATGTGTTTTTCATAAATCGCAAAATTGTAGTAAAATTTCAGCCAAAATAATTATTTGTTGCTAACAACATATCATTAAAATCCCCTTTTCTTGGTATGCAACTTAAGTTTATTCCACAATTCGCCATATAGCAAAAGCAGACAGTCCCACTCTTGTGTTACCGTCTGCTTTCGTGGTTATTTCCTATGGTTTCCCTCCTATTCGTTGATCATTCGCCAGTATGGGTGTCCGAAAAGGGAGTAAATGTGCGTGTCGCGGAAGCCGAGTGCCTCGTAAAGGCGCTTCGCACCCAAGTTGTCGGGCGAACAAGCCAAAATCGCAGGGCGACCCAGTGATTTCGCATAGTCGATGCGCGATTGCATGAGCATACGAGCCACACCCTTGCCACGGCATGAAGGCATCACAGCAAGGCTATCGAGGTAGTATTCGCCTGGTTGTGTTTCGGGGTCCATCTTTTCGGGGTCGAACGAGCCTTTAATCAATGCCGACAACATGTCGAATGTCACATCACGCCTTTGCGCATAGTCATCGCCAGCGTATGCCACAATCGCGCCCACCAACGTGCCGTCGCTTTTTGTTGCCACGGTCACATGGCGCCATGTATAAAGTGTGTCGGGGTGGCGCACCACCGATTCTATCATTTCGATTCGCTCACGTCGCGATTCGGGAATCTGTTTTCCTGCTTTCTCATACTGTTCCATGATGTCGTCGTCGAGTGCTTCGGCTACGACCATTGCCACAAATAGTGCGTCTTCCTCTGTGGCTGGGCGTAATAAAATCTTTTCGTCCATATTAAAAAATAAAAAGTGATTATATCATACAAATATAAGCATTTATTTCCTCACACACCACCCCTGCAAGCAAGAAAGTGCAACACACGCAATTAAGTTAAATAAATAAAATTAATTTTTAAGTTAATTTCCTTTGCCAGATAAATATAATTGGTTATATTTGCACTGGAATTAACTTAAAAATTAAGATGACAAGGAAATACAGCATAGAACTCATTGAGGAGCATGACGCGGTGAACTTTTACAGCATTCAGCTTGCTGACGAGGAATTGTCGGAACTTGAGCGCTTCTTTGAGAAATTCCCTGAGGACTGTGAGTACGACAAGGATATTGACGTAATCATCTCTTGGCTTGACAAGATTGGCGAGCGTGGTGCTTTAGAGCGGTACTTCCGTCCCGAGGGAGATATGGTGATGGCGTGGGCGTTGTCCCCATAGATGTGGGCAACAAATTGCGTCTCTACTGTTTGAGGATGTCAGATAAAATCCTCATTTTCGGTAATGGAGGTGTAAAAGATTCCAGCACATGGCAGGACAGCGAAACACTCGCCCCTTATGTGGAAATGCTGATTCACACAAGCAGATTCATTTCTTCACGAATAAAAGACGGCAAAATTGTGATGGTGGACAAAGAACTAATTGGCAACTTAAATTTCTTTCAAGATGAAAAGGAGTAGTATTATAGAGCAAAGGCGGAAAAGCGTCAACCCAGAAACAAGAAGGGCGGTTGATTTTTCATTTCTAATTGTTGACAGAATACACGAGATTTTGGAGAGAAAGGGAATGAGGCAGAAAGACCTTGCCATGCGCTTGGGGAAGAAAGAACCCGAAATCAGTAAGTGGATGCGTGGAACGCACAATTTCACGATAGATACACTTATTTCAATAGAGGAAGCTCTGGGTGAACCGATAATATCGGTATGCCACGCCTAACTAAGCATTTATTTCCTCACACACGCACCCCTTTGTGCAAGAAAGTGTACCTCACACAAAACATTGCGCCTCGAAGATTCGTTACTTCGAGGCGCAATATTCTTTTATGTGTGTAGCTTTACGGATATTGGAGTCCGCGCAGCTTGAATTGTTCGGCATCGAGTTCTTTCAACCCGCAGTCGTCTAATGGACGATATTCATCGTGGTCGTTGACATAAAGGCGAGGCTTTTGTTCAAACGCCTTGTTGCTCACTGCCGCATCAGCCTTAAACTGGCTGGTGGAGATACCGCCAAGGTCAAGCATCGTGTGAAAAGTGACACGGTTGGTGGCAATAGGCTTTTTCTGGTTTGCCACAAGAGTTTGCCACTTTTCGGGGAATGCCGATTTGAATTCCGACGAAGCCCACAGGATAAACGGCACACGAAGTTGGTAATAAGTAGGGATTGGAGATGAGTGAAGGAAGCGCTGGCGTGAATCATCGAAAATGTCCTCTCCATGGTCACTCACATAGCACATAGCCGCCGACATGTGCGTATCCTTCAGCGCATTGATTACGCCTGCAAGCAAAATATCGGTCTCACGAATACTATTATCGTAGGCGTTTACCATATTCGAGCGATATTTGCTGCTTGCCGATGGAATTTCGTCAGGCGTATAGTATGCACCCTTTCTATCGTAGCGGTCGTAGTAGTTGAAGTGTGAGCCGTAGCAGTGAAGCAGCACAAACAGTTTGCCGCTCTTGTGCTTAGCCAAGTGCTTTTTCAATTCCACCACCAGCGCATTATCCGGCAACTGCGCCATCAGGGGCAAATTGTCCTTGAGGTTGTGCACCTCGTCGGCTTCGCAACCGAGGAAGTCGATAATGGAGTGGTTACGACGTTGGCAACTCAAAAACAGCGTGGAGTAACCAGCCTCCTTAAATGCTGTAACAATGCCTTTTTTATAGTAAATACCGTCAAAATCGTCTTCACTACCTACTGGGGTGAGCAATAGCGGCACACTTTTATGTGTGGTGTTGCTCATAGTGATAGCATCGTAGTATGCCACCACATCTTTTCCCATTGCGCCAAGCAGCGGAGTGGTGTTGCGCTGATAACCATAAATACCGAAGTTGTCGGCACGGGCAGTTTCGCCCACAATCAGCACATACACTTCGGGAATGCTGTCGGGGTGGGTGCAAGTGGCATTGTATGTGAAATCTTTCACATTCTTGTCGTAGTTGAATGTCTTTGTAGCTCGGTCAATCGACAATGCCAAGTTGTAGCAAGCATTCACTGGAAAGATGTCGTCTTCCATCGCAAATTTCTTATCCACAGCGTAGGCAACGCCGATAAGCACCACGCCCAATGCCATCACGCCATACGCAATTTTGCGTTGCAGTTTGCGGAATGTGGGTTGAAGTATCTCCTTATTCAAAATCGACAGCACTGCCACAACCATGCCTGAAACATAAACCACTACCACAAACAGCACTGCTGGGAGCAAGTTGGAGAGCAGTTCGGTGGTTTCGGTCGGGTTAGTGGTGGTGAGGTTCAGGAACATGTCAACCGCAATGGGCGATTCTCCGTAAAGATAGAGCAGCACAATCTGAAATGCATCGAGAAACACGAAGAAGAACAGCCACCAAAACATTTTGCCGGGCTTCGAACTTAGCGTGAACGCCAACCAATACAGTCCCAACGGAAACACGATTCCCGCTATGCGAACTATTGTTGACGTGGACTCGGTGAAAAACATCATCACATTTGGCAATATCAACATTGCCAAAAATGTCCAGAACACAATCTGCTGATTCTTAAATATGTCAAGAATTTTCTTAAAATGCTTCATTTAAACTAAACATAAAACCGGTTTGACCCGACTTGCCAATGCCGTAGTCTAACCTAATATTCATACGCCTACGAAAGGCAAAACGATAACCAACTCCAAAATTCGGCAAAATGTGCTTAAAGCCGTCCATGTTGTGGAACACATTGCCCACACCAGCCCAGAGCACCATGCCATGTCGTCCCCAAATGTGCTGACGCAATTCCACTTGGGCGTTAATCATGTGCTTGTCGCGATAGCGGCCTAAATAATAGCCTCTCATGCGATGTGTGTCGCCCAAAAGCGCCATCTTCGCCCACGATGGATTACCGAAATTAAACAGTGCCCAAAAGTCGGTGGCAAGCGTGCAGTCGCGCCACAGCGGACGATAGTAGTTTGCCCTTACGTCGGTGGTCGAGAATGCGTAGCGATTCCACAGGAATTTCGGAAAAAACGTTTGTGCCACATACAGATAAGCACCCGTCTTGGCATCGGTAATCATATCGCGTGTGTCATACTCCAGAGCACAGCCTGCGCCATAATTGCGGAGCACCAAATGCTGCCCTTGCAGCAGTTCGGGGCGTGCTATCGTGTCGCTGTTCACATAATCCCATTGCAAAATCGGGCCAAATCTGAGGTTGTCGGCAATGCTGAAAAGCAACTCGGCATCAATATTTGCCAAATACTTTTTCTGCATCGTTTTGTTGTCAGAGTTGTTGCCATTCTCATATCCCATGCCCCAAAAGTAAAGTGGCTGATACTCAAATGTTACTTTGGTAATCAATCGCATGTTGTTTGGGAAAAGGATATTTCCTGCGAAATTCAAATCCCAGAAATTTTTCGTCGTGTAGGTGGCTGAGAGTTGCGCATTGGAAAGTTGGCTCAAACTGTCGCAACCGTTCAGTCGCATCGACGCTGCGCCCACAATCGACAATGCCAATCCCGAAACTGAATCGAAGTGAGGTCCGCCCAATATGCTGAATGTGCTGGTGCTTTGAGCATCGCCACCACCATCGAGCGAGAAATAGTCGAGCACTTTGCGCACGAACGACTTCTTCACTGGCACCAACGATGCGCTGTCAGTCACAAGCCCAACAGAGTCGGGGGCAATGGTAACTGCACCATTTCCCTGCAATGCCGCTAACACCAACATCATCGATACGAGAATATATTTCATGTATTGTCTCTTGTGAAAAATAACAATCCGGAATCACTCAGTTCCCTACATAATCCCAAATCGGTCATTAGGGCTTGTGGTATTTCGGAGTTTTAGAAGAATGAATTTTGTTTGTCTTTTAATGAGTGATAGCGAGCTATTACGAATTAAAAACAAGCAAAAGGCATCTTATAAAAGCCGAAAGACCGCAAGAAGTAATCTAAAAAAATCCTCATACGGCCTAATGACCGATTTGGGATAAAGTCAAAATCGTTGCAAAGATAAGAATTTTTAAGGCAAAAATCATCAACAACCTTTCAGAAAAAGCGAAATAAGAAAATTTATCCGTAATTTTGTATTTCGTTTTGTTTTCTACATCTATGAAATTAAAAGACAACACTTATTTTCAACTGTTTTCCACTTTTTTCAAAATCGGAAGCTTCACCTTTGGCGGCGGATGGGCTATGATTTCCATTATCCAGCGCGAGGTGGTGGAGAAGCACCATTGGATTAAGGAAGAGGAATTCCTCGATTTGCTGGCCATCGCGCAGTCGATGCCAGGCATTCTTGCCGTGAATATCAGCACGGTAATTGGCGACAAGTTGAAAGGCGTGAAGGGCAGTCTGGCTGCGGCGTTGGGCACCATTCTCCCCTCTTTTATCATCATTCTGATGATTGCCATTTTCCTCACTCCCGACGCTATTAAAAACAACCCTACCCTCACTGCTATTTTCAAGGGCATTCGTCCTGCGGTGGTGGCGCTTATTATTGCACCAGTGATTACCACGGCTAAATCGGCGGGCATCAATCTCAAGACGCTGTTCATACCTGTGGCAGTGGCGTTGCTCATTTATTCAGGCTTGCCCATCATTTCCAATCCGGTGATTTTCATTTTCATCGGTGCCATAGGTGGTTACCTCTATTTCACCCACACTCAAATGCAGAAAAGAAAGGAGGAAAAGGCATGATCACCACTTACCTCCGCCTCATTTGGGCATATCTTCAAATCGGTCTGTTCGGCTTCGGTGGCGGATATGCGATGCTGTCGCTCATTCAAGGGCTGGTGGTGGGAAAAGACTGGTGCCCACAAATCACCACACAAACCTTCACCGACATCGTGGCTATCTCGCAAATGACACCTGGACCGATTGGCATCAACAGTGCCACCTACATTGGCTATGTGGCCACAGGCAGCGTGCTGGGGTCTATCGTTGCCACTTTCACGGTGGTGCTTCCTCCTTTCATTTTGGTACTGTATGCCAGCCACTTCATCGCACGCCATCAGGAGAGTGCCATCATCAAGGGGTCGTTTATGGGGCTTCGCCCCGTGGTGGTGGGATTGATTGCCTCGGCTGCGCTGCTCCTAATGAACAAGGAAAACTTCGGCGACACTTCCATCGAAGTGATAAAAAGCGTGGCTATCTGCTTGGCTTCGCTCAGCACGGTATATTTCACAAAGATTCACCCGATTCTGGTCATTGTCGTGGCTGGAATAATCGGCTATTTCATTTTTTAGATTTTTTTATGAACTACAACGATACAATCAATTTCCTATTCTGCCAGTTGCCTGCTTTTGAGCGTCAAGGTGGGGCTGGCTACAAACCCGGACTTCAAACAAGCCAAGACTTAGACGATATGGTGGGCAACCCTCACCGCTCCTACAAGTGCATTCATGTGGCTGGCACCAACGGCAAGGGCTCCACAAGCCACCTGTTGGCGAGCATTCTGCAGGAGCAGGGTTACAAGGTGGGATTATACACTTCTCCGCACATTGTGGATTTCAGGGAACGAATCCGTGTGAACGGCGAGAAAGTCAGCAAAGAGGCTGTGGTCGATTTCACCGAGCGTTTTTTGAAGTCGGGCTATCATGGGCACCCCTCTTTTTTTGAACTCACCTCCACCATGGCTTTTGAATACTTCAAAATGCAGCATGTGGATTACGCCATTATTGAGGTGGGACTGGGTGGCAGGCTCGATAGCACCAATATCATCACTCCCATTCTGAGCATTATCACCAACATTTCAATCGACCACACGCAATTCTTGGGCAGCACTCCTGCACAAATCGCTTCGGAAAAAGCTGGCATCATCAAGCATGGAGTTCCCGTGGTAATTGGCGAGGCTGAAGGCGAAGTGCGCACCACATTTGAAAACAAGGCTGCGGAAATGAACGCACCTATCACATTTGCCTCCGACTGCTCCTACATTGAAAACGCCTATTGCGAAAATGGCCACTGCCACATCGAATCGCTGGCTTACGGCACACTTATCAACGAACTGGGTGGAGAATACCAAATCAAGAACAGCGCCACTGTGCTCACCGCACTTCAAGCGCTGAAAGACGGTGGAATCCAAATCAGCGACGATGCCGTGAAAGCAGGATTTGCCCATGTGATTGAAAACACTGGGCTGATAGGCAGATGGCAGACCATCAGCACCAATCCTCGTATCATCTGCGATTCGGGGCATAATGTGGGGGCTTTCACTCAAATCACCCACCAACTGCAAAACGAGAATTACGACACCCTGCACATGGTGATGGGCTTCATGGCTGATAAAGATGTGGATCATGTGTTGGCAATGCTGCCCAAAGATGCCATCTACTATTTCACGCAAGCCGATTCGCCACGCGCAATGACCGCCGACCAACTGCTTCAGAAAGCCGCCTCACACGGCTTGCACGGCAAGTCCTACCCCACTGTGGCTGATGCAAAAAATGCAGCCATCACCGCCGCCACCACCACCGACCTCATCTACATCGGAGGCAGCATGTACATCCTCGCCGAAGCCCTAAAATAACCTCTCACAAAAAAGCAAAAAATCAGCCCCCGCAGAAGACGAAAGCGCTTTCTGCGAGGGCTGTGTGTATATTAAAATGGAGCGGCTGCTTAATCCAGCACCGCAATCACATCGAATTGAATGAGCGTGTTTTGTGGAATCTCCTTCACTGCCATACTTGTGCGTGCAGGATATGGTTCCTTAAACTCTCTGGCATAGATTTCGTTCATCTCGCTAAACAGATACATTTCAGAAAGAATCACAGTGGTTTTCACCACATTATCGAGTGTGGCGCCAGCATCGGCAAGAATGTTGCGCACATTCTCAATCACCTGCATGGTCTGCGCTTGAATACCCTCTGGAATCAAACCAGTTTCGGGATTCACAGGCAGCTGACCAGAAACAAATACCATATTGCCAACCTTGATGGCGTTACTGTAAGCCCCAATCTCTTTCGGAGCATTCTTAGCTGACACTTTCTTTTTCATATCTTATAAGGAGTATAATTTTAAAAGGAAAAAACAGTACGGCTATAAGCCGGGTTATGTAGCCGCAATAAAGCGACCGTCTGTCATTTATCTGTCCGACATGTTGCCATGCCGATATAGCAGTCTACCCCTCGACAATGGGCGAGCAACCCTTGAATGCCGATATACTTGACCTTGCAACTCACAGGTAGTGCGGCACACCATGTCACCACAGTGCCCGGTGAGCTCTTACCTCACCTTTTCACCCTTACCCACACCGAAATGCAGGCGGTAGTTTTCTGTCACCTTAACCCCAAAGTCACCCCCAGCTTCCCGTTAAGAAGTGTGATGCTCTATGTTGCCCGGACTTTCCTCTCGATATTCCCCGCCGAAGCAAGGAAACACGAGCGACAGACCACCATACTGTTTTATCGGCACAAAGATAACACTTTTTTCCGAATCACCGACCAAACCGCCCCACTTTCCAATCAAAGAGGCCACATCCACCTCGCGAGCCGTCCGACAAAAGTGACTATGTTTTTCGCCAAAGTCAAACATACCCCACCACAGGCATCTAACATCTAATTTCTCAAAAAAGCGCGAATGGCTTTCAGCGGAATGCCTAAGTTGAAATTGTCGCTTCGAGCGTATTTTGCAAAATTAACAGCCACGAGTTCGCCCTTGGCATTAAGCACGGGGCTACCACTCGAACCTTGCACCGTGGCAATATCATACAGCACTCGTTCGCCGTCGGGCTGCTGAGTCACAGCACCCTTAGTGAGTTGCGAAAGAATGCCCTTTTTCGTATATCCCAATTCCACGCCAGCGTTGTAGCCAATCATATAAAGTGCATCGCCAATCGCCAAATTATCTTCAGCCTCAAACGGATTAAACACATAAGCACCCGATGGCGTAACTTCATTGGTGAGTTTCAGCAATGCCAAGTCCACTTCCTGTGCGCCAGCCGTGCGCACCACCCGACATGGGTGCCTCTTCAAGAATTCACTCTCGCTTTTCGGGCTCGAGCCCTCCAGCGCAATGCCCAACTCACACACAGGGTTGATTTCAATTCCACGTGGGTCTTTGATTTGCTCAAGCATTTCCACTGCATTTTGCGCCTCTTCGTATTCCTGCTCCATCTGCTTAGCGGCAGCCACGAGCTCTTGCAGGCGCTCTTCGTCGGTAGTCACCAAGTCGCCATATTCATCATATCCCACAATCGAATTTGCTTCTGCCTCGGCTTGCGCATACGCATTGCGAAGTTCCTCCATATATGCGCCAGCACGCTGTTGCAAAGTCGACATGATGGCTGTGAAATTCTTCTTCACCAAATCCCTGTCGATTGGAGGCGAGGCCACATGCCTATTGGTAAGCAGTCCGCCCTTCTCATCGATGAAGAACGCTGTACCGTAACTCACAGCCGGATTCTTCTTCACTTCCTTCACATCTTCAGTAAAGTTCTGTATATTCCCGTCTTCATCAAGTCCGGTAAAATACAGCATGTAGCCAGATGGCAGCTTCATCTCATAATAATACTTATTAATCACCATCACCACACCCGACTTCTGCTCATCGTACAACTGCTCCGGATTCTTAGTGCAAGCACAAAGCAGCACCGCAGCCAACACGCTCAAAAACAATATCTTTTTCATAATCACTGTATACTTTCCAATCTCGAAACACACAAATCACAATACATCCCCAAGAAAAATTTCCTTGGGGAATGGTGCTCACAAAAAAACTATCTGTGTTGAAATTCTATAATGCGCTTATCAATTATCGCTCCTTTATCAAAATTATTTGCTTTTAATAAAACAGTGTTTTCAAGAGCCCTATCTTCAATGAAGAAATCTATATACTTACAGAATTCTTCACTAATAGTCCTACTGGTGGTTTTCCAAAAAAGAGACGGAGTATGGTCCACCACATAATGTGTAACTCCATCAACGATATAAGTGGGATTATCTATAGTGGTAGGAACACTAGTTTCAACACCACCATTTCGGTCACATGCAACATCAATGATCAGGGTTCCATGCTTCATTCGTTTAAGATCTTCTCGATAAATAATATGGTCTTTACGAGAGGTGTCCCAAAGAATTGCATTTACTATCACATCATACTCACCCAGTTCCTTTTGAAATAAGTGTTCAGTCTTTCTATCATATTGTTTCACCTCTGCTCCCATATAATTCAATGCCTTAATTGCACCACGAGCGACATTTCCTTTTCCTAAGACTGCAGCTTTAGTATGAAATGGAAATATACCATGACACATATACGCATGAAAAATTGCTGCTTCGCCCGCAATTTCATTATTGCGCCAAAATGAATGACGTCCGAGTTCATACATGTCTTCCCAAGCAAAAGAAGTAAGCGAGCGCTCTATGATTTTATCAGTAATATCTCGATTTTGCACAGCGTGTATCCATCCAAATATTGTCTGTCTATCTAACGAACCAAGATATTCTGCGTCGCCAATTTTCGGGTCACAAATCACATCACACCTTAAAACTTCTTCTCGAGAAGCCATCCTGCATCCTTGGGAAGTGTAATCTTTATCGTCATACCCCAAAACCTTACCATAGCCAGTTTCCACCACCAGCATCTCTGGGTGCTTGATACGTTTTATATGTTCTGGCACTAACGCACGGCGCCCCTCGTTCTCTTTATGCGAAATCACTAAACCTATTGTCTTCATATCACTTTTAATAATCTAATCTTGTTTACAAATTGCAATTCAGTTTCTTGAAAACTATTTGGACATAGCCCACCTATTAAGGATAAGGTGTTTTCTCCAAAACAAGGTCGACCATTTATACAGTGGAGGTCAACTCGTGAAAAAAAAGGAAACCTCCTGCATTATCCTAATTTTGGTTGACGGTTTTGGTGCATCCATAAGGAAAGTTGACTCTGTTCAACTTATCCCAGATGGGGTTGACTTAAGTAATTCGTCAGCCATGGGAAGAACCACCTGTAGGCCGCAAGGCAAAAGGAGCCCTTCACCAACGACAAAGATAAACTATTTTTAGCGATTGTCATCATACTTGACCATTTTTTATGGCCTCTTCAGCATAACTTTTCACTATTTCGCCGTGACAACGCATCGCCTGAACCAGTGATGACAAAGGTAAAAGAGATTAAGGCATTTAAAATACAACAGCGGTAGAATACATTGATATGAGCATTTCTAAAAAGCACCTCATTATTCACAAACCAAGTGCATTATGCAACGAACTGTAGCATATACCCCATAATGCACCAAAACTTCCATTGTAACCAATCAGTCTAAAACATCTGAAACAATCTCATCGTTTGCTTTTTGCATGTTTTCCAAAATTCGCACACTTTCCCAGTAATCGTCAATGTTCTTAAATATTTGCTTTGCGCCTTCTTCTGAAAGATGATGCCCGCTGTCAATCATTTCATAAC
>SAMEA104315420__coassemble_505_pt1 | contig 24467 bp, 19 predicted proteins | sample SAMEA104315420__metabat2_low_PE_049 | metagenome-assembled genome bin SAMEA104315420 (sample SAMEA104315420) | gut metagenome | biome: Monkey gut; feature: monkey-associated habitat; material: faeces | place: China | collected 2013
CCCAAAAACCGGGAAAACGCCTCTATCGCCGTCATTTTTTTCCAAAAAAACGCCCCTTGCCCTCAAAAATCCCCCAAAAACACGTATATTTTCAGTGCTCTCGAAGTATCACGTCCCTACCGGGTTTGGTTTTTCGCCGAAGGCGAGTGGTTCTTATCCTTTTGGTGATGTCACCGACCTCGTAAGAGGGTGGCGTTGGTGCTGTGGTGTGGTTGATTCAAGCTTCTGCTTGAAATCAGACATGCCACAGCACTAACGACAAGTGCGAAGCACTGGCATCGCCAAAAGGCTGTTTTTTATGTTTTTGTTTTAGTCCCCCCATTATTTTTCCACTGAACTGGGACTATGCCGCCCTTTAAAAAAGCACCCTATTAAATCCCGATCGGGATTTAATAGGGTGCTCGTTATTTTTATGCCCTAATTGGGGCGGTTATTTTACGATTACTTTTGTGGCTTTGCCGTTGAGGGTGATTACGTACACGCCCTTGCTGAGTGTCACGCTCAAGCGTTCGCTGCCGTTGGCTAAGCGCACGCCACCGATGTTGTAAACGCTGATGTCGCCTTGCGCACCGTCGATGGTGAGCACACCGTCAGCCACGCTCACGCTTGCGTCGATGCTGCTAACCACATCGTTCACGCCCGATGGCATGATGCCGTTGATGTTTTTGAATTTGCCCCATTGTGCGTCGGCCTTGTAAGCCTCCACGCCTTCTTCTGGCACGTTGAGCACGCAGGTGTTCAGGTCCACATCTTCAAACACATCGGCTGTGATAGCGATTGGAGCGGCAACTTTAATGGTGAACGATTCCAGCGCGGAGCAGCCGTAGAATGCCTCGGCGGCAATGGCGTTGATGGTGCTTGGTAATGTCACGCTCTTCAGCGCAGAGCAGCTGGCGAATGCCTCATAGCCAATGCTGGTGTAGCCTTCTGGCACGTCGATCGACTCAAGGCCGTTGGCGTAGTAGAACAGCGATTCGCCCACGGTGCTCATGCCACTACCGAGTTTCACGCTCTTCAATGCAGAGCAGCGATACACGAAACTCTCACCGATGCTGGTCACGCTGTTAGGCAATGTGAGTTCGGTAAGACCGGTGCAGCGATAAAACACCTCGTCACCGATGGTGGTGAGGGTTTCGGGCAGCGTGATGGCGCTGAGACCTACACAGCGGCTGAATGCCGATGCGGCAATTTCTTCGGTGCCGCTTGGCACTGCATACGCGCCGGTTTTGCCTGCTGGAAACGCCAACAAGCTGGTCTTTGCCTTGTTGAAAAGCACACCATCTGCCGATGCAAACGATGCGTTGCCTTCTGCCACATTGATGGCTTTCAGGGCGGTGCAACCTTCAAACACGGCCTCGCCCAAGGTTTTCAATTTCTTTGGCAGGGTGATTTCGGTGAGTGACGAACAACCGTCGAAAGCGGCTTTGTCGAGTTTGGTGAGAGTGGCAGGAAGCACCACGTTTGTCAACGCCTTGCAGCCGTAGAACACCTTTTCGCGAATCTCGGTCACATTGCCAAATGTTACGCTTGCGAGCGATGAGCAACCCAAAAAGCAACTCTTGTCAAGCATCTCCAAACCAGCAGGCAGGGCGATTGACTTCAGCGAACTGCAATCAGAGAAGGCAAATTCGTCGATATAGATGATTTTTGGGGTGAGTGTGATTGTTTCAAGAGCCGAGCAGCGGCTGAAAGCGTGAGGCTTGATTTCGTTGGTTTCGCTACCGAGGACAAACTCCTTCAAGTCGCTGCAATATGCCAACGCGTTTTCGCCCACTTCCCACATAGTGGCAGGCCACACCACTTTGGTGAGGTTGGTGCCAGTGAACGCATACGACAGGTCGGTGCAGTAGTATAGGTCATTATCTTCGCTCACGTCGTAGCTGGTGGCGGTGTAATACTTGCTCCACGCATCCTCATAGTAGGCCTCGCCGCCATCGGTGAGTTCAATGCCAGCGATGTTGAGTTCGGTGAGTTTGCCATCAGTAGTCTCGCCCTCAATATCCAGACCAGCCATCTCGCGGATAAAACGAATGTCGGTGCCATTGAGCGTACCGCTCACGGTGAGCGAAGTAATCGCATTTTTCTCACTTGCCGGAATAAGGGTGCTAAGCGTGCCAGCCTTAGTTACGGTCACGGTTTTACTTGTCGCGAAAGCCTGAGCCGACATCGCAACCATCAGAACGGCCGCTACCACGCAGCCACATACACGAGTAAAAAATTTCTCCATATTAGTTCATTATAAAAAATATATACTTGATTTCAAGAATCATCCTCAAAAAATCGCCCCAAAAATACTCAAAATCCCCCAAACCACCATATTTTTTCCAAAAAAGCGATCAAGTCTAAGGAACTTTCACAAAACGATTTTTTATAGATATTTATGGGCTTATATAAAATGGGTGATTTTTTGTGCAAGCCGAACGATTCTGCACGAGTTATTTCGCCCTAAAAAACAATAGGGTGTGAGGTGGGGTGGGGAGGGGATTAGTTGGGGATTTCTTCGTATTCGGCGTCGGTGATGAGGTCTTCTTGGGGGTAAGAAGTTGTGTGGTTGGTGTTGGAGGTGTTGTTGATTGGTTCTGTGGGGGATTCGGGGTCGGTGGAGGCTGGGAGTTCTTCGAATTCTACGTATTCGCCGTCGGTTTGGGTGTAGCGTTTTTCGCGGGATTGGGGGGTGCCATTTTGCTCACCGCTGTATTGGGTGCCGCCGAAATGGCGTTGGGCTTCCTCGAATTGGCGGCGGAAATCTTTGCGCACAGCGTCGATGCGGCGCTTGAACATGAACGCCTTATACAACAGATAGCCAACGAATATCAGTAGTAATGCCGGAATCATAATCTTTAGCAATTTGGTTACAGGCTATGCAACGTAGCAAAATCCGTGCCAATTAGTCTTGCTTGGTGACGGCAGAGAGCACGATGTAGAAAAGCATTGCCCATGCCAAGCCTGTTACGCCGCAGAAGCCCACGCAAATCACAAACGCCAACACGAGCAGGTATTGCTTGTAGTTTTCCTTCACGCTTAGGCTGTGGAGTTTGAGCGAGAACATGCGCAAGTTGCACACCATCAGCAGCGAAAGCGCTACCACCAGAACGGCTACCACCAGCACTGGCACATCGGCGTGGTGCTCGGCGTAGAAGTTGGTGAAGCCAATCCAGAAGATGGCGTTGGCAGGAATGGGAAGTCCGGTGAATGTGGTGCTCTGGTCGGTGGAAACGTTGAATTTCGCCAATCGCAATGCGCCAAACACCGGGATGAGCATGGCGATGTATGCCACGCCGCTTTCAGGCGCATATTGCACCAGCATATTGTAAAGCACCATGCCTGGAGCCAGGCCGAAACTCACTGCATCGCTCAGCGAGTCGAGTTCCTTGCCTAATGGCGACACGGCGTGGAGCAAACGTGCGGTGAAACCGTCGAAAAAGTCGAAAACAGCGGCAAGCGCAATCAGCACAAACGCCACCTGATAGCCTTGCAAGCCCCACCACCATGGTTCAAACGCATGGAAGGCTGCCACACAAGCCAACGCACCCGAAAGCAAGTTACAGCAAGTGACCGCATTTGGGGCGTTATTACGAGTTGATTGTAGAATGTTCATTAGTTATTGCGAGGTTTGAGGCGTGCAATCGGTGTCATGCCACCAGTTGTTTTTTCGCCCAATTTCACGAGAATTTCGCTATCGAGAGGTAAATAAATGTCCACACGCGAGCCGAATTTAATGAAGCCCATGTGTTGCTCAATGCTCACTTCCTCCTCTGGTTCAACGTAGGTGACGATGCGGCGTGCCACAGCACCGGCAATCTGACGCACGAGAATATCGTGGCCCGCAGGGGTGGAAATCACCACCGACGAACGCTCGTTCTCGGTGCTCGACTTTGGCAGATAGGCGGCGAGGAAACGACCGTTGTGGTGCTTCACATATTTCACGATGCCGTTCACTGGAACCCAGTTGGCATGCACGTTAAACACGCTCATAAACACCGACAGTTGAATGCAGTTGCAGTGCAAGCACTCGTCCTCGTACACCTCTTCCAGCGCCACCACCGTGCCATCGACCGACGATAGCACCATGTTTTCCACCTCACCCTTATAATGGCGGCGAGGCGAGCGGAAGAAGTTGATGACCAAAAGGAACAATATGGCGGAAATCACCATGAAGACGATGGGTATAGGCTTATACTCTATGAACAGGTATGCTGGCACGTTGAATGCCAACAAGATGAACAATAGAACAAAGATAATGTTCAAGCCCTCACGGTGTATTTTATATTTCATTTTCACGATGCTTTCTATATTAATTTACAAAGGTAGCAATAATTTCGCAAACTATCAAAAAGCAGCGCAGATTAGAGATATTGGAAGTGAAATTAGACTCTGAAGTTAAGAAGTTAAAGAAGTTAAGAAGGTTTTGTGTAGAAGTTAAGAAGTTAAGGAGTTAAAGAAGTTAAGACGGCACCATCGCCTTTTGGTAATTTAATAGGGTTTCCTCCCATCTGATTCGTCGGACTCGTCCGACCAGTCTGACTCGTCCGACACTCCCCCAAAAAAACTCGTTGACTTGTTGACTTGTTGGCTTGTTGACTCTTCAAGAGATTTGGGTGGATTTGATGGTGATGCCGAATGCTTGTTTTGTGGTAGGGGTGGGCTTTGAGGTGTCTTTCAGCACGATGTTCACCGTGCCGCCGTCCTCAATGTGGATGCAGATGTCGGCTTCGGCATCGGTGAGCGATTTTTCGGTGAAATGTAGTGATTTTTCTGCGATGGAATCGGGGCATTTCGCATTTTTCAGGAATTGGCGAACCTCTGCCATCGCCTCGGCAGTTTGTCCGCTCGGCACCGTGGCGGAATAGGTGCGCGCTGCATCGGGGACTGGTATCAGCGTGAGCGGCGAAACGCTTTTTCCACGGCTCATTCGCCAAGTGATGCCCACCTGCACCAGCAGCATTGCGCCAGCCGAGAGCGGAAAACCCCACCAGAGCATGTCGGGGGCTGCCACCTGCGTGAACACAAACACCGCCACCACAATCGATGCTACCTGGCCTACAGCCACACCCACACTCAGCACCAAATAGCCCAACACCTGATACATGCCACGCAGCAGCACGGTGAGCGAAAACGGCAGCAGTATGGCACTGAAGATGCGAAGCACTTGGCACAGTTCGGCACGCAAAGCAGGGTCGTCGGCACCGAAGAGCGTAGCCATCGCACCGGGGGCAAACGCCACAAAGGCGGAAAACGGCACCAGCACGGTGCAAGAGAACGTCATCACCTTGCGGTTGAGCATCTTCAACCCCGTGATGTCGTTTTCGCCGAGTAGCATTCCGCCAATGGCGAACGTGGCATCAAGCACGCCGTTTAGCACCACGAAAGTGATGAGCAGCAACTGTATGCACACAGCCACCATATACACGCCGTCGGATCCAAGCACGCCATCCACCATCTTATTGATGAGCAACACAATCACGCTGAGCAGCACATTGGCAATCATCAGCGGAAGTCCTTGTTTGAGGTTGGCTCCGAGCGTGTGCCACACCTGTTTAGTGAACCGCACAATGCGGTAGGAGCACGACTTGCGGCGCAGATGCGACGAGGTGATGCACACCGTCACGCCGTAGTTGATGACCGTGGCCCACGCCGATCCAGCGATGCCAAGTCCCAGCATCTTGATAAACACGATGTCGAGCACCACATTGGTCACAGCCCCCACAATCACGGCGCAGGTCACGAGCCGTGGGCGGCCGTCGCTCTGCACCATCATATTCATCATGCCCGACAGCACCAGCACCGTGACACCGAGACTCGTGACACGCAGATAACTCAGCACCATGGGGCGAATTTCATCGTCGGCGCACACGATGCGCGAAATCTGTTCACAGCACGCATAACTCGCCACCGTCACCACCACGCCCACCGCCAGCACCGAATAGAGTGCCGCAGTGAACACACGGCTCGCCTCCTCGCTGTCGCGACTGCCGATAGCCTTGGCGGCAAGCAGACTCGCTCCCACGCCCAACAGCGAATTGAGCGAGAGGAAGGTGGTGAGCACAGGCATCGCCATGTTTACGGCTGCCATGGCGTGAGGTCCCATCAGATGGCTCACGATGGCAGCGTCGGTGCTCACCGCCAGCTGAGCAGCCACGGTGGTGAGAATCGATGCGCCCAGGAAGTTCCAAAACGCACGATTCACGAGCGATGGTTTGCGCTGTAACATTATTTTTTGGATTCTTTAAAACTGCATTTCGGGCATAGCCCCTTGATAAGAAAATTGGCAGACTGCGCCTCGTAGCCTTCGGGGAGTTGGGCGGAAGGCACGGCGAGTTGCTTCAGGCAGGTGGTGTGTCCGCACCTAACGCAATAGAAATGCGCATGGGTGTCGTCGTCGGTATCGGAATGGTGATGGCTGTGGCACAGTTCGTATTTCACGGTCGCGCTGCCGTCCTCAATCACATGCACCAAATGGTGGTCGCGAAACACGCCAATCGTGCGCGATATCACGCTGCGGTCGATGGTCACCAGAAGCGACTCCAAATCAATCTGCGACAAAGGACTCTGCGCCTCTGCCAACGCACGGCACATGGCTATACGGTTGGCGGTGGGTCGCACGCCATGCTCCACCAGCAGCAGTTCGGCATCAGCTATCGAGAGCGTTTTTTCCATAGGCTTAATCTTTCGTTTTTATGGGCAAATGTCGCCAAATGCACTTCGGCACGCGTCGCCACAGGGCTATCAGCACCCGATAGCGCCAGTCCAGTATCGCCACGTGCTTTTTCGCCTTCACCGCCTTCATAATCAGGCGTGCTGTGGTCTGCACATTCATCAGCATGGGATAGTGATGCTCATCGTCAAGCAATGCGGTGGCAACGAAGCCGGGGCGAATGTCGGTGAACGAGATGTTGAGTTTGCGCATATTCGCCAACTGCTCAAGGGCTTGCAGATAGGTGTTCTGAAACGCCTTGGTGGCACTGTACGACGGTGCCATACCCAGCCCCTTGGTACCAGCCACCGAAGTGATGGCGGCAATGTGCCCACCACCGTGCTTCGCCATATAGCCAAAGGCTGCATCAATCATGCGGGTGAAACCCATGCCGTTGGTGTCAACCGTGCGCAACTCGATTTCGGCATCCACATTCGGGTTCTGCTTTCCGATGCCCGATGCGTGGAAATACAGGTCCATGCCGCCCATGCGCTCGGCAAGAGCGGTGAGTTGTTCGCCAGCGGCGGTGTCGGTCACGTCAATCACTGCTGCGGTCACCTGTTCGGGGTATTGCTTGCGCAACTGCTCCAACGCATCGGCACGGCGTGCCGCCACGCCCACCTGCCATCCGTCGGCAAGTAGGAGCAAAGCCACCTCACGGCCCATGCCGCTTGAAGCCCCCATCACTATCGCATTTTTTCGCATAACCAATTTGGATTTTAGGTGGTTTTGGAGCACTCGGAGCACTCAGAGCACTCAGAAACTTGTTGACCTGTTGACCCGTAGTCTCGTTGACTTCAATATTCTCCATCGGCAATGATGTCGGTGGCGAAGCGATTTGTTTCGCCACGCCATGGCAACATGCCTTTAAATTCTTCGTATTTCACCGTCACACGGCGGCCAGTGGATTGCAGGCGTGAAGCCTTTGCTGCCAGCGAATCGCTCTTGATGGTGAACTCGAAGCCCGATTTGTAGGCGCGCACCGTGTCGGCAATGTATTTCTCGCTAATCATCTGCACCTCGTAGGTTTTGAGGATAGTGCCTTCGCTCTGCACCTTCAGAATCACGCCACGTTCCTCGCTCACGATGTAGGGGTGGAAGTAGCGGAGCCAAAGCGCGATGCTCACGCCCAGCACCAGCAGCACCACGCCGCCAATAATCAGTATGCGTTTGCGCTTCGACGAGCGGTCGTAGGTCAATTCCCTCAATTCACGCTCCTCGCGTTCCTCTGGAGTTTCCTCCACAGGTTGCTGTTCTTTTTTCTTTTGCTCCTCCTCGTCTTTTTTGCTTGAGTAGAAGTGGTCGTCGTATTTATCGCTAAACAGGTTGCCCATTTTTTTAGAAATTAGATGTTAGATGTTAGAAATTAGATTCTTCGAAGAATCGCCTTGTAGACTCGTAGACTTGTAGACTCGTTGTCTTCCCTACAACGTCATGCCTTCGGCATCGCTTTTGGTGCGAACGATGGTTTTGCCTTGGGCTATGCGGCGGCGGTCAATCGCCATCGACACAAACGCGTAGATGCCGAGCACCACCAGCAGCACTTGCTGCACCAACCACACCGTCCATGCGAAAGCACTGGCTTGGGGATTGTAGGGGTCGCCCAACGGCAGTTCGCCCACGCCGTAGATGGCAAGTCCGAACATGATGGCGTATTGCCATGCGCCCACACCGCCATTGGTAGGCACCGCCATACCCAAACTGCTGAACACAAACAGCACCAGTATAGCCACAATGCCCAAATCTTTGGTGAACGTGAACGCCATAGAGGCGATATAGAGTTGGAAGAAATAGCAGCCCCAAATCAGCAATGTGTAGAGCAGGAACCACCATTTTCCCTTCATCTTCGTGATTGAAATCAAGCCTTCCCACAGGTTGGTGAGCATGAGGCGAATTTTGGTCAATACCTTGTTTTCGCTCTTGGTCTTGAAAATCCACACCATCAGCGCCACCATCAGCGCGCCCACAGCCACCAAGGCCCAGAACCACCAGGTGGCAAACATGCTCTCGCCGCTGGCTGCGCCTTTTTGGCTCAAAAACTTCATAAACGCGCCTTGCGCCAAGAAGAAGGTGACGATGGTCAGTGCCAGCACCGTGAGGGTGTCGCTCAGGCGGTCGCCCACCATCGAGCCTACCACCTTGGAGAACGAAGTGCGTTCACGCGATGCGATGTAGCCACTACGCCACACCTCGCCCAGTCGGGGAGCCAGCAAGTTGACGAAATAGGTGCCGAAAATACTGTTGACCAGCGCACTGAGCGGCGCATCAATACCCAACGCGCGCAACTGCAAGCGCCAGCGGCAAGCCCTGAACACATGGCTGAAGATGCTCACCACAATCACAGGCACAAACCACCAGAAGTTCACATCTTCACGCAGGCTCTGCTTTATGGCATCCATATCCATATTTTTATAGAAAAACCACACCAGCAACACACTCAGTGCCACAGGAATGCCATATTTCAGCAAAGGAGATATAATCTTTTTCACAATCCAAATATATTAAATTACTATCCATGCAACTTCCCAAAAAGCCACACTCCCCACAAAGTTACAAAAAAAAACCGATTTCAAAAGAAAGTCAACAAGACAACGAGTCAACGGGTCAACGAGAAATCGAATTATCGAGATTTCGAGATTTCGAGAGAGCCGAGGCTATCGTCTTAACTTCTTTAACTTCTTAACTCCTTAACTCCTTAACTTCTTCTTTAACTCCTTAACTTCTTCTCCTCAACTTCTTTTTCTCAACTTCTCAAAAAATTCGTATCTTTGTAGATTGAATAATTTAGCACATTTTCTATATGCAACAAGTGAAAGCGAAAAAGGCTTTGGGCCAGCATTTTCTCACCGACCTGTCGGTGGCGCAGCGCATTGCCGACACCGTGAGCGAATATAAGGGGTCGCCTGTGCTTGAGGTGGGGCCCGGTATGGGCGTGTTGACGCAGTTTTTGCTGCAAGCCGGTCACGACCTTACCGTGGTGGAACTCGACACCGAGAGCGTGGACTACCTGAATGCCGTATATCCCGACGAACTGCGCGACCGCATTGTGTCGGCAGATTTTCTGAAACTCGACCTGAAGCAGACGCTTGGCGATGGCAAGATGGTGATTATCGGCAACTATCCCTACAACATCTCATCGCAGATTTTCTTCAAGGTGCTCGACTATAAGGACCAAGTGGTGTGCTGCAGCGGTATGCTCCAGCGCGAGGTGGCGCAGCGCATTGCGGCGGGTCCAGGCAGTAAGACATACGGCATTCTGTCGGTGCTGCTGCAAGCGTGGTACGACATTGAATACCTGTTCACCGTGGACGAGAATGTGTTTAACCCACCACCAAAGGTGAAGTCGGGCGTGATTAAGTTGGTGCGCAACAATGTCACCGACCTCGGTTGCGACGAACGCCTGTTTAAGACGGTGGTGAAAACCTCCTTCGGTATGCGCCGCAAGATGCTTCGCAGTTCGCTCAAGAGCATGTTTCCGCAGGGCAGCCCGGTGCTTGCCACCGACCTGTTCCGTATGCGTCCCGAACAACTCAGCGTGCAGCAGTTTGTGGACCTCACCAACATGGTGGCGGCAGAGAGAAACAACGACGAACAAACCAAATAACAAATAACATATACAGACATGAATAAAGTATTGATTATCGGATGCGGTGGCGTTGGCACCGTGGCGGCTTACAAGTGCGCCCAGTACCCTGAAGTGTTTCACGAAATAGTGATTGCCTCACGCCGTAAAGAGAAATGCGACGAGGTGGCTAAGGCCATCGGCGCGCCTAACATCACTACCGACCAGGTGGATGCCGACGATGTGCAACAACTGGTGGCTTTGCTGAAGAAGCACCAGCCTCAACTGGTGGTGAACTTGGCTCTCCCTTACCAAGACCTCACCATTATGGACGCTTGCTTGGAATGTGGCGTGAACTACCTCGACACCGCCAACTATGAGCCACGCGACGAGGCTCACTTTGAATACAGTTGGCAATGGGCTTACCGTGAACGCTTCGAAAAGGCTGGCCTCTGCGCTATCCTCGGCTGCGGTTTCGACCCAGGCGTGAGTGGCATCTACACTGCCTACGCGGCTAAGCACCACTTCAAGGAAATGCACACCCTCGACATCGTGGACTGCAACGCCGGTAACCACGGCAAGGCGTTTGCCACCAACTTCAACCCAGAAATCAACATTCGCGAAATCACCCAAAAGGGCCGCTACTACGAAGACGGCAAGTGGATTCAGACCGGTGCGCTCGAAGTGCACAAGCCTCTCACTTACCCTGAAATCGGTCCTCGCGAAAGCTACTTGATGTATCACGAAGAACTCGAATCGCTCGTGCTCAACTTCCCAACCATCAAGCGTGCCCGCTTCTGGATGACTTTCGGCGAAGAATATCTCACCCACTTGCGCGTGATTCAAAACATCGGCATGGCTCGCATCGACCCAGTGATGTATAATGGCGTGGAAATCATTCCTCTCCAGTTCCTCAAGGCAGTGCTGCCTAATCCAAAGGAATTGGGCGAAAACTACACTGGCCAAACCTCTATCGGCTGCCGTATCAGCGGTATCGGTAAGGACGGCAAACCGCTCACTTACTACATCTACAACAACTGCGACCACCACAAGGCTTACGAGGAAACCGGTATGCAAGCCGTGAGTTACACCACCGGCGTGCCTGCAATGACAGGTGCCATGATGTTCTTCAAGGGCTTGTGGAACAAGCCAGGCGTGCACAACGTGGAAGAATTTGACCCAGATCCATTCTTGAAGCAAGTGGCTGAATCAGGTCTGCCTTGGCACGAAATCCTCAACGGCGACTTGGAGTTGTAGGAAGTCAACGAGTCTACAAGTCAACGGGTCTACGAGTCAACGGTTTTTTTCGGAGGCTCTGAGTGCTCCGAGTGCTCTGAGTGCTCTGATTACTCCGACTTAGCAAATTTTGATGCTACTATAAAACAAAACGGTGAAGCTTTTTGGGCTTCACCGTTATTTATTTTATCACATTTCTTGGCCTGGCTCTATTGGTTCGGCTGCTGGTGGGGTGGCGGCTGGAGGGGTTTCGGTTGGGGTTTCGCCTCCTTCGCCTTCAGTGGTGATGTCGGCATCGTCGATGACGAATGTGGTGTCGGGCTCGTCATATCTTTCCACCTCCACTTCAGCACACTCTAATGTGCTGCTTGGCATACTCAATCCCACATATTTCGCACTCACGAGCGGACGGAGCTTGCTGTCGCCCCACACCTTCTGGAAGAAGCGGCCGCAGATGGGCAATGCCGTGCGGCTGCCCTGACCTTGCGCACCCGATGTGAAGTGTATGCAGCGGTATTCGCCACCAACCCACACGCCAGCCACAAGGTTGGGCGAGGTGCCCACAAACCAAGCGTCGCTGTAGTTGTTGCTCGTACCGGTTTTTCCGCCGAAGTCGGTAGTGTTCATATAGGTGTCCACATAATCGGTGAGCGATTGCGAAGTGCCACCGCCGTCGGTCAAGCCGAAGCCCAGCATCTTCTGCATAAAGTAGGCAGCTCGTGCCGAAATTGCGGCATTGGCATCCACCTCATCTTCATAGTTGTATATCGTTTCTTCGGTGCCGTCGGGGTTCGTTTTCACGATGCGGGTCACCAACACAGGGTCGATGTGCTTGCCATAGTTTGCCACGGTGCCATATCCGTTCACCAGTTCGAGCAAGTTCACGTCCATAGAGCCGAGGCACATGGCGGGCTTGTCTTCGTTGGCTTTGTCGGGGCGCAGTGGCGATTTGATGCCCATCATCTCGGCGGTGGCGCGCACATTATCGAAGCCCACGCGTTTGCCCACTCGCACCGCCACAATGTTGATACTGCGTGCGAATGCCTCGCGGAAACTCATCTGTCCGCCTGTGCAGCGACCGTTGGCGTTGCGTGGCGAGTAGTCTTCCATCTCGCCTTTGCTCTCGTTATACACGTCCCAGTGGAACACCTCGTCGAGTTCGGTGTCGCATGGCGTGAGTCCCTGCTCCATGGCAGCGGAATATACAAAGAGTTTGAATGTGGAGCCGCACTGTCGGCTTGATGTCACCTTGTCGTATTGCCATGTCTTGTAGTCGATGTCGCCCACCCAAGCCTTCACGAAACCGTTGCGAGGGTCCATCGCCACCAGTCCGGCGTGCATGAAGTGGAGCATGTATGCCACCGAGTCCATTGGTGAGATGTTCATCATCTTCGATGCTGCCACCACCTTTCCGCCTTCTTTGCGGTATTCAAACATGCGCATTTCGCGCGGAGTATTCATATAGTGTCTGATGGAGTCGGCATTATTGGGGAAGCGTGATTCGAGCACCTTGTAATAAGGAGTCTTTTTTGCCACGCTTTCCACGAAGCCCGGCACCTCGTTGCCTTCCTCGTCCACCCAGCATGGGTCGCTGCCCCATCTGCCGTTGAAGCGCTGCTGAATTTCGTACATCTTCTCCAGCACAGCCTCCTCGGCATAGGTCTGCATACGGCTGTCGAGGGTGGTGTAAATCTTCAAACCGTCGGTATAGAAGTTCACATTGTTTTTCTCGCGCCATTCCTTCAACTGCTCGTTGCTGTCGATGGCGTTGCGGAAATATTGCGCACGTCCGCTGGCAGCATTCTCCACGGTGAAGTGCAGCGGCGTGGGCTCGTCTTTCATGCGTTCGTAGGCGGCACGGTCGAGGTGGCCGTGAATCACCATATTGTTAAGCACCACATTGCGGCGCGCCATGCTTCGTTTAGGATTCTTCTTGGGATTGTAACTCGAAGTGGCTTTCAGCAAGCCCACGAGCGTGGCACTCTGGTCAACCGAGAGGCTGTCGGGGGTGGTGTTGTAATAGGTGCGGGCAGCGGTTTTGATGCCGAATGCGCCATTGCCGAAGTCCACCGTGTTGGCATACATGGTGATGATCTCGTCTTTCGAAAATTGCGTCTCAATCACCAGCGCCAACAGAATTTCCTTGGTTTTCATAATCAAGATGCCCAAGCCCGGAATCTTGCCCAGCAAGCCGGTGGAATACTCGGTGCGCACCTTAAACATGTTTTTCACCAACTGCTGCGTGATGGTGGAAGCACCACGGGCGCGCTGATGCACGATAAAGTCTTTAGCAGCACCGCCCAAGCCCCTGAAGTCCACGCCGCAGTGGTCGTGGAAGCGCTCGTCTTCGGTGTCGATAAGTGCCTGGAAAAACAGTGGCGACACTTCTTCGAACTTAACCGGCGTACGGTTTTCGTCGAAGAATTTGCACAGCAGTTGCCCATCGGCACTGTAAACGTAAGATGCGTTGTTGGTCTTTGGGTTCATGATGCTGCTGATAGATGGCGACTTGCCAAACAGCCACATGAAGTTGAAAAACACCATCAGTGAATAGATCACGACAAACACCACAAACGATGCTATCGCCGAGACTGTTTTCACATACCACGGACGACCAACGTAAATACTCTTATACCATTGCCAAAACGAACGAATCCCTCGCCCGATTGAGCGCAACAAATGCCCCACTTTTGTAAGGAAACCCTCTTTGTTAGATGCCATTCTTATGCATATTATTAAATAACGGTGCAAATGTAATAATTTCCTCCATAGTAAAAACACCTTTTAACACTAAATAGAGTTAAACAAGCAAGAAAAATCAAGGAACCAAGGGCACAGTTGCCCCAAACATTCCGCAAAACTTCGCCAAAATCGCATATTTTTGTTGATTTTGGCGAAGTTTTGCGGAAATTGGGTTTAGCCAGCGTCGCTGGTGCTATGGTATGGACGTGATACTTCACGTCCGCTATAACTATAATATCCTATTGAATATCAATCATTTGGTGAGGATGCGAATTGTCGCATCCCTACCATGCAAAATCGTTTGAGAGATTTGATACAACCTCCTTCCAAGAAATTTTTTACCATCAGGGGGGGGGTCGCCGTGAAACGGCGAGCGGTTTTTATCCTTGGGGCAAAGTGGACAGCCCTCGTAAGAGGGTGGCGGAGGGATTGTGTGGTTGGCGGCATGGAAACTCGTTTCCAATGACGCAAAGCGCACAGTCGCACCGCCAAATGCGAAGCATCCCACTTTGCCCCAAGGCTGTTTTTTAGGTTTTTGTTTTTGATTCCACCCACGATTCGGCAACAATGCAGAATCTATCCCCAGTAATTTTCCACTAAGGAGTGGGGGGTGAGGTGCAAAAAAATGCCACCCTTCGGAGTGAGGGGTGGCATTTGGTATGTGTGTGTGAAACCACGAGTGGGGGTTAGATGTGGAATTTTTCTTTGATTTGGTCCACGTAGTCGAGTTTTTCCCAAGTGAAGAGTTCCACGTCGAGGTTAAATTCTTTGCGCTCGTACTTTGAGGCGAAGTGCTTGGTCACCACCTTTGGCTTGCGGCCCATGTGTCCGTAGGCTGCGGTTTCCTCGTAGATAGGCTGACGCAACTTCAGGCGTTGCTCAATGGCGAATGGGGTGAGAGGGAACAGTTCGTTGAGTTTTTCAGCGATTTCGGCATCGCTTTCCTTCACCTTGCTTGTGCCGTAGGTGTCAACGAAGAAGTTCACAGGTTCGGCTTGACCGATGGCGTAGCTGATTTGCACGAGCATTTCATCGGCGATGCCTGCTGCCACGGCATTCTTTGCAATGTGGCGTGCAGCGTAGGCGGCACTGCGGTCCACCTTGCTGGGGTCTTTGCCTGAGAATGCGCCACCACCGTGTGCACCACGGCCTCCGTAGGTGTCAACGATGATTTTACGGCCAGTAAGACCGGTGTCGCCGTGAGGGCCACCAATCACGAATTTGCCAGTAGGGTTGACGAGCAAAATCAACTTGTCGTCGAACAGCGCTTTAGTGGCTTCGGGCAGGTCGGCAAGGAGCGCAGGGAGCAGCACATTTTTCACATCATTATAGATGCGGTCGTGCATTTGCTTGTCGGCTTCCTCTTGTGTGATGCCTTCCTTCTTTGGATTGACGAAATCATCGTGCTGGGTGCTGATCACAATGGTGTGGATGCGCACAGGCTTATGGGTTTCGCCATCGTATTCCACAGTCACCTGGCTCTTGGCGTCGGGACGGAGGTAAGGAATAACATGGCCTTTGCGGAGTTTTGCGAGTTTGATGAGCAGCAAGTGCGCCAAGTCGAGCGTGAGGGGCAGATAACTTGGGGTTTCGGTACAAGCGTAGCCAAACATCATGCCTTGGTCGCCCGCGCCTTGCGCTTCCTTTTCGCTGCGGTCCACGCCACGGTTGATGTCGCCCGACTGCTCGTGAATGGCAGTGAGCACACCGCATGAGTCGGCGTCGAACATATATTCGCTCTTGTGATAGCCAATCTTTTTGATAGTGCGTCGTGCCACTTCGGGGAGGTCGATGTAGGCCTGCGACTTCACTTCGCCGGCAAGCACCACCTGACCGGTGGTCACAAGGGTTTCACAAGCCACTTTCGATTCGGGGTCGAAAGCAAGAAATTGGTCAAGAATAGCATCGCTAATCTGGTCGGCAACCTTGTCGGGATGCCCTTCGGAAACGGATTCCGATGTGAATAAGTAATTCATTTTTTCCATCATTTAATGGTGGAAAAAACGCTAATTGGGCTGTGAATATAGAGGGATTTATTCGCAGTTTTAGCATTTTTTCAAGTGGTTGCAAGCAGCCAAATTTTTCCACCTTGGTTAATATATTTTTCAATTGCGGTGCAAAGTTACGCCATTTCCCCAAATTTACCAAGAAAATCTCCTACCACTTATTAGAATTGCAAACTAAAATCCCCCAAAGTCTTGTTTTAGAATCACTGTAAATTTTTGGGCCCCTTTCTGAGATAGATGGTCAGGGTCATAGAAATCAACACCGTCAAAACGAGGGTCAAGTAGATAGTCGCCATATAATGCACCTGTTTCTTTCTGAATCTTAGAAATGCAATTACGCATCACACGTAATTGTTGGTAACTTATCTTTTTTACAAACCCCTTCCACATAGGAGGTGTGACCAAAATTAATCTAATACCCTTTTGTTTGCACAATTTGGCCAATTCCATCAGGTCGGAAAGATTGCGCTTTACTGTACTCCAATCTTTGCATCGATGGCGTTCTGCGACAATTTCCGCCAATTGTGCCATTCGATTGTCATCAAAATAAGCAGGGGTTGTAAACGAACTCCCAAATCCCAATGAGTCGCATTCCAGTTGGTATTCGCCAGTAAAGAGGTATACGATTGCTGGAATTAATTTCCTTGAGAATGTGCTGATGTCGGAACACTCCAAATTATATTTTGAAAACAAACTATGCTTAGGGTAGCCCATATACATTCTATAGTAGCGGCATCTGTACCATTCTTGGGGTTCTTCCTCCATCGGAGAGTCGAAAAAATTTGTCTCGTCTGCCGCCATTATCACAGTTTTTAGGTTTTTACACCGTCCGACATAGTTTTTAAACAACCAATAGTCATATTCTGGAGTCTGGGACACGTTGGCAAGACTAAAAGTCCCTTCCCCCAACAAATCTGGCTTTACAGCATAGTAGGTGTGCGATCCTCCAAGCACCAAAGTGCGCACACGCATAGCGTGATGGTCCATCCATTGCTTTTTGTAGGCATACGAGTTGGGGTAGTGGCGCGTCACCACTTCTGTTACAGTGATAATGCCTAGCATAATCGAAAAAAACAACGCTGAATATTTTAGAAAACGCTTCATTATACTCTAGAATTGAAAATAAATAAAGTCCTGCTCTCCTGATTGACAGAAAAATGCGATGCTTGCTAATAGCACGTATAGTGTCCAACGCGCCACACGGTAGCGCATTAGCCCATGATACACCAACTCCAACGGATAATTGCAGTCGCGCTTCACCCACTCCACGCACACCAGTAGTGCACACGCTGCCAGTGCCTTTGAACCCAAAATGTCGCCGTCGTAAAGATTCGTGATGGAGAAAAGCTGTGAATAATAGTCTATGGCGTGTGTCAAATTGCCTTCTGCACGGAAAGGCACCCAAGCCAGCGACACAAGCGTGAAGGTGAGCAGCATCAAGCCAAATTCCTTAAGCGAAGGGAACAGACGATCATACCCAACAATATGCTCATATTTGCTCTTGATGCCAGTTACCACATAGAAACTACACATCAAACCATTAAGCAGCCCCCACGCCACAAAGGACCATGCAGCCCCATGCCACAAACCACTAATCACAAAAACAATGATATTGTTCAGTACTGTCCGCCACTTTGAACACCGACTGCCACCAAGTGGGAAATACACATAGTCGCGAAACCATGAGAGTAGAGACATGTGCCAGCGACGCCAAAATTCGGGAATGCTACGCGAAAAATATGGGTAATTGAAGTTCTTTACCAAGTCAAAACCAAACAGTCTGGCGCACCCTATTGCGATGTCGCTGTATGCGGAAAAGTCGCAATAGATCTGAAACGAGAACAGCACGACGGTTACCCATAGGTTCACGGTTGATACCGAAGTGAAATCAGCCCATGTGTTGTTCACTACCGTGGCACACATATCGGCAATCACCATTTTTTTCAAAAATCCCCACAGCATTTGCCGACATCCATCTACAGCAAGCTTATAACAGAATGTGCGTTTAACCAAAAATTGAGGCAAAAGGTGTGATGCACGTTCTATAGGACCTGCCACAAGTTGTGGAAAAAAGCTTATGAATGCAGTGAATGCCACAATATCACGTGAAGCCTTAATCTTGCCTTTGTATATGTCAATGGAATAGCTGAGTGCTTGGAACGTGTAAAACGAGATGCCTACAGGTAGAATTAGATTGGCTGTGGGCCAGTCGAGTTCAAAACCAAACATTGACAGCAGGTCATCCATGCTGTCCACAAAAAAATTGTAGTATTTAAACACCCCTAGTATGCCTAAATTTACAGCTATATTGAGGGTGCTAATACACTTCTGTGCTCTGCGGTTACCATTATACTTTTCTATTTGGATACCACTTGCAAAACTACACACTGTAGTGAACAGTATCAAGCACAAGAAACGCCAATCCCACCAACCATAAAACACATAGCTGGCAACAGCAACCAGTAGATTTTGCCATTTCAACTGCTTAAACACAAACCAATACAGCAGAAAGACTAATGGCAAAAACACAACGAACTGTAGAGAAACAAACGGCATAGTTGTCACAAAGATATATTTATTTTAGAAAACGAGCAACTGTTTATCTCCAAAAACATAGATCCAATATGATAAAAAGTTGTATTTTTGTCCCAGAATAAAAAAATATCATATATCTACTGAAAAGAATGACCCTTTCATCCTATATACAAAGCATGATTGATGCTAGTCCCCGAAAGTGGGTGGCTTACACAACTGTCGCTGTGGTGCTTTACCTTTCGCTTGGCGTGTTTTTCGGCTTCGATGTGTGCGACAATGGGCAGTATATGACCATGTATGCCAACATGTTCACCGCTCCCGACACCGTGGGCTACCACTTTATGTATTATCTGAGTGGCATTGTGGGCGGTGTGGTGCTGTGGGCACTTCCCTCGATGGGGTTGCTGGGTATGCGCTTGTTTGGCTTGCTCTGCCTGGTGGCGTGTCTATTTTTAGTGTGGAAAATATTAACCCCCCACATCACACTCTTCGCCTCTCTTGCCGGCGGAGTGATCACAATTTTTGCCTATACGCCTCATCCAATCACTTTTTTTTACAACATTCTTTCTATTCTGCTTTTCTTGTTGGCGATTGATCGCTTTCAAAAGTCTACTGTTTTCTCTTGTTTGATGGGCGGCATTTTGTTGGGGGCCAATTTTTTCTCTCGAACTCCGAATGTTCTTGGTGTGGCATTTATTTTTATTCCGTTAGTTCAAGCTATGTGCCATAGGTCTGATCTGAAAAAGGCAATGCGGAATGTTGGGGTTGCTGGCGCTGGTGTGGCTTTTGGCATTTGCATAGTTATAGGGCTGATGAAATGTTTGGGTCATTGGGAAATATTCCTTAATAACCTAAAGACCCTCGGTGACATCGCAAACGACAAGACAGGAGAAGCAACCCATTCACTAACAATGCTTATTTTAGTTCAACTGAATTTTTACGCCCATGAATTGGGAATTTTAGTGGTCTTGATGGTGCTTATATGTGGTCAATCAAGCCTACAACTACACATTGAAAATAAAGTTGGACGTGCCGCATTACTTTTTGCCACACTTTTGTTGTTTGCTTGTGTGTGTTTTTGGTTACGCCCTATGCAAATACTTTGGGCGGTGTGTGCTTTGGGTTGCCTTAAAGGCATATTCAACAGCAAGCTGGGGCTAAGGTTTATTTCTATTATAGCACTATCACTAATGCTTGTCATACCTATGGGCTGTGATTTTGCTTTCAACACTGGTTCCATACCGTTCGTACTTGCTTTACCTATCACTGTGGCAATATGTCAAGTGTGCGCTGAAAGGCTCAGGTCGGGTTGGTTCTGGTCTACGTTTGTCGTTGTTTGTATTATTAAAGTGTTAACCAATGGGGCGTATTTCGACGGAGGCAGACTGTGGGAAAAGACAGCCAGCATTGAAAACTCACGCGCCGCTGGCATACTCACCACGCCGGAGCGCGCCGCCATTATCAACGAGGTGCTCGATGGTATCAAACCCTGGATACACCCTGGCGACACGATGCTCGTGTACGGCAGTATGCCCATGCTTAACTACCTCACCGACACCCGACCAGCCATGGACTGCTGTTGGCCTGAATTGCTCAGCAGCGCCCTGCTCACCGAGCGCCTCAACAGCATGAAGCCCCTTCCAATAGTGCTTCGCCAAAAATTCGTGTCAATCGGCACCGAGTTCACCGCGCCCACCGACAGTATGCTCCACACCTACGGCGCAGCGCAAAGCGCATTCTGCATCGACACCAAAATCGCTGCCCTCAACCACTTCCTCGCCACGCACCCCTACCGCGTCGCCTACGCCACCCCCCACTTCACCCTCTACCTACCTAAGTGAAAGTCTACGAGTCAACGAGTCAACAAGTCAACGAGTTTTTGGGGTGTCTGACGAGTCTGACTGGTCGGACAAGTCTGACTCGTCAGACGAGGCTGGCAAGAACACCTATAAAATCCATTTAAATCCTATTTACACCAATTTGAAATTTAATTTTAAACTCTACGCCCTATACTCGTTGACCTGTTGACTTCAATAAAAATAGGTGATAATGGATTTTAATGGATTAAATCGGTGTTTTTTTCTGCCACAAATTCCCACAAATAATCTTTTTGTTGAATCTCGTTGAATCTGTGTGAGCCTAAAAACCACAAACCGTAGAGCCTCTGTGAGATTTCCCACCATCAAAAGAAAATCTGTGAAATCCGTGGGATCTGTGTGAGCCTAAAACCCCTACAAAGCGAAATCTGTGTGAGCCTAAAAACTTCTACAAAGCGAGATCTGTGTGAGCCCCACAAGACGCAAGATTGCGGGATCCGTGACTGGGTTTTTGGTGGTTTGGGGTGAAATAATTAACTTTGCGGTAACAAAATAGCGACAGTATTACTTATGAAAAAAACGATTTTGGCTATGTTAGCGGCATCTGTGTGCGTAGCAGCTATGGCTGCACCTGTGAAGGGCGACAAGGCACAACTGCATTTTCTGGAAACCACCGACGTGCACGGCAGTTTTTTCCCTATTGATTTTATTAGCGGCAAGGCGATTGACGGGTCGATGGCTCGTGTGAGTGCCTATGTGAAGGACTTGCGCAAGGCGGCTCCCGATGGCGTGGTGCTGCTCGACAATGGCGACATTCTGCAAGGGCGTCCGTTGAGTTACTACTACAACTACGTTGCCACCGACAAGGAAAATGTGGCGGCAAGCGTAATCAACTATATGCAATACGATGCACAGTCGTTTGGCAACCACGATGTGGAGCCGGGCCACGCCGTGTACGACAAGTGGACGAGCGAAGTGGCGTGCCCATCGCTCGGTGCCAACATTCTCGACAGCCGCACCGGGCTTCCCTACGCCGTGCCTTACACCATCGTGAACCGTCAGGGCGTGAAGGTGGCTGTGCTGGGTATGCTCACACCTGCCATTCCCAACTGGCTCGCCGAACCGATTTGGAGCGGACTGCGTTTCGCACCGATAGTGGAGAGCGCACGCTATTGGGTTGATTTCCTGAAGCGCAACGAGCACCCCGACTTGATAGTGGGGCTTTTCCATAGCGGCTACGAGGGCGGCATCGTGACCGATGACTACCGCGAGAACGCCTCGGCGCAAGTGGCACGCGAAGTGCCCGGCTTCGATGTGATTTTCTGCGGACACGACCACCGTGTGCACAACTCGATGGACAAGGTGACCGACGGCAGCGAGGTGCTGGTGCTCAACCCTGCCAACAACGCCATGGCGCTGGCGCAAGCCACCGTTGATTTGGAGTTCGACGGCACCAGGTGGAAGGTGACCGACCGCAAAGGCACCATCGTGGATATGAAATCCACTCCTATCGACGAGGAATTTATGGCGCATTTCGCTCCGCAAATCGACGAGGTGAACCAGTGGGTGAAGCGCCCTATCGGCACCCTCGCCACCACCATCAACTCGGCTGACTGCTTTTTCGGCAACAGTGCGTTTGGCGATATGATTCTCGACCTCACCTTGCGTGTGCAAGATGCCGACATCGCTTTCGGTGCTCCGCTGCAAGCCGATGCCACCCTGAAGAAGGGTGTGATTACCGTGGGCAACATGTTCGACCTCTATCGTTTCGAAAACGACCTCTATATCCTCAATCTCACTGGCGAGGAAGTGCGCAAGCACCTTGAAATGAGCTACGGCTTGTGGATAAGCACGATGAAGAGCCCTTCCGACCACATTATGCGTCTGGTGGACACTGGCAAGGGATTGTGGTTCGAAAAACCCACCTACAACTTCGACTCTGCCGCCGGCATCGATTATGAGGTGGACGTGACCAAGCCAGAGGGCGAGCGTGTGAAGATTCTGCGCATGAGCAATGGCGAGCCTTTCGACGAGGCGAAGGTGTATCGTGTGGCGATGAACAGCTACCGTGGCAATGGCGGCGGCGAGTTGCTCACCCGCGGCGCAGGAATCCCGAAGGCGGAATTGCAGAAGCGCATCGTGTATCGCAGCCCGACGCAAATGCGCACCGAACTGATGAAGGTGATTGAGAAGGCTGGCACCATCAACCCCAAGGCTGGGCACAACTGGAAATTCGTGCCTGAAAAATGGACTAAGCCAGCACTCGCACGCGACAGAAAATTGCTTTTCGGCAAAAAATAACCAATTTCAATCAAGATAAAAACGTATAACAACAATGATGAAAAAAATGATGATGGCAGCTGTGGCAGCGTTGATGCTGCAGGGCTGCGGTATGACTAACCCAGGTGTGAACGGTGGTAGCCAAATGGGTGGCACCACCACAAATAATAGCGGATCAAGCATTGGCAGCAACGCGCTCGGCGGACTGCTCGATTTGGTAGTGGGCAGCGTGAAACTCTCGCAAGCCGACATCATAGGCTCATGGAGCTACGTGGAGCCTGCATGCGCTTTCACCAGCGAAAACCTCTTGGCTAAGGCTGGTGGCTCGGTGGCTGCAAAGACCGTGAACGAAAAACTGCTGCCTGTGTACAATTCATTGCACATCTCAAGCGGCAATACCCAACTCACATTCAACAAAAACGGCCAATTCACAGGCAAAATCGGCGGTTTCCCAATGTCGGGCACCTACACCTTTGACGCTGCCAACGGATTGGTGAAAATGAAGTCGCTGACCACATTCACTGCCCACCTCACACGCTCCACCCATGGCATGAACTTCACATTTGAATCAAAGAAAATCCTCACCCTGCTTCAAACCGTGAGCGCCATCAGCGGCAACACCACCCTCTCCACCATCGGCGACATCTCCAAGCAATTCAACGGCGTGCGCCTCGGCTTCGCCATGAAAAAATAATCCCCCCTCCTTTTTTAAACCCCCAGTTTAAAAAAAGCACAAAAAAATCACCAATCAAGCCCCCACGCTCGATTGGTGATTTTTTCATAAAATAGCGGTTCAGTGGGTAAATACTGGGGGCACAGAAACAAAAAACATAAAAAACAGCCTTTTAGCGATGCCAGTGCTTCGCACCTGTCGTTAGTGCTGTGGCATGTCTGATTTCAAGCTGGGGCTTGAATCAGCCACACCACACCCCTAACGCCGCCCTCTTACGAGGTCGGTGGCATCGCCAAAAGGATAAAAACCACTCGCCTTCGGCGAAAAACCAATCTTCAGAAATCAGATTATCCGAAAGCGCAAATAAAAATCGTATCATAACGTAGGGACATGCCTTCGGCATGTTTCCAATGCGCTGATATTCTGTTTGAAGCGAAACATGCCAAAGGCATGTCCTTACGCTATGGCGTTATCGTTTTGACATAACCACCTACCTATAAAACACATTTTTTCAGGGGTTTTTCGCCGTGAAACGGCGAGCGGTTTTTATCCTTGGGGCAAAGTGGAAGGCCCTCGTAAGAGGGTGGCGGAAGGATTGTGTGGTTGGCGGCATGGAAACTCGTTTCCAATGACGCAAAGCACACAGTCGCACCGCCAAATGCGAAGCATTCCACATTGCACCAAGGCTGTTTTTTATGTTTTTGTTTTTGATTCCATTCACGACTCAACCACATGTACAATCTATGCCTCAATAAATATCCTCTGAACCGATTGATGGGGCAAAAAAATAGCACCTATTGGATTTGGGGTCCAATAGGTGCTTGATTATTTTGTAGCACACTCGCAATCAGTTCTGTTGAGAGTGGGATTTAACGCCCACTAAAGCAATCCTGTGAGATCTGTGGGATCTGTGTGAGCCACA
>SAMEA104315420__coassemble_645_pt1 | contig 19950 bp, 10 predicted proteins | sample SAMEA104315420__metabat2_low_PE_049 | metagenome-assembled genome bin SAMEA104315420 (sample SAMEA104315420) | gut metagenome | biome: Monkey gut; feature: monkey-associated habitat; material: faeces | place: China | collected 2013
TCACGTCCCTACCGGGTTTGGTTTTTCGCCGAAGGCGAGCGGTTTTTATCCTTTTAGCGATGCCACCGACCTCGCTGGGGAGGGCGGCGTTTGTGATGTGGTGTGGCTGATTCAAGCCTCTGCTTGAAATCAGACATGCCGCAACGCTAACGACAGGTGCAAAGCACTGGCATCGCCAAAAGGCTGTTTTTTATGTTTTTGTTTCAGTCCCACCACAGTTTTTACCACTGAAGCCAAAAAAATCGGTGATAATTGGGTAAAAATGGGCTAAATAGGGTGTGTGTTTAGTCAACGAGTCTACAGGCCAACGAGTCAACAAGTCGAAATCTCGAAGAATCGAGGAATCGAGAAGGTGTGGCGGTGGGTGGTTTAGCGGCGGAAGCGGGACTTGCGTTCTTGCTCTTTTTGCTTGGCGCGCTCTTTGCGTTCGCGTTCCTTTTGCTTTGCTCGCTCTTTGCGCTCTTTTTCTTTGGCTTTGGCGCGCTCCTTGCGTTCGCGCTCTTTCTGCTTGCGTGCTTGCTCTTTTGCCTTGGCAGCGTCTTTGCGAGCTTGCTCCTTCTGCTTACGGGCGTCTTCTTTCGCCTTTTCGGCAGCCTTTGCCTCGTCTTCACGCTTGCGCTGATTTGCCTTCACCTCTTCCTCGCGCGCTTTTTCGGCACGCTTGATAGAATCCTGACGCTCTTTCTCTGCCTGCTTGATAGAGTCTTGACGCTCCTTCTCTGCCTGCTCTGCTGCCTTTTTCTCGGCTTTCAGACGGCGTTCGGCCTCCTTCTCGGCTTGCTTGGCAGAGTCGGCACGGTATTTTTCAAGATTCTTCAACTTGAGTTCAGCGAGGCGTTGGGCAGTCTTTATCGAGTCGGCACGATATTTTTCAGCCTCTTTTTCGGCTTTGATGCGTTGCTTTTCGGTTTCCTGCTCGGCTTTGATGCGCTCCTTCTCTGCCTTTTCCTTAGCCTTTTGGGCTTCTTTTTCAGCCTTGGCATCGTCGGAATCGATTTTGCGCACCTTGTGGGCAGATGGCTTCGCCACCATATCATCTACTGGCGTGAGAATAGGTTGAGATTCCTTCGCAGGCTCTTCAACCTTCACTTCCGGAGCCTTTTCGGCAGGGCGTTCCACCGGCTTTTTGCGGTGCACTGGGCGTGGCGCTACCGGCTTGGTGCCGTCGTCAATCACCAAATCAGGATTTTCAGGAACCACCGTCACTTGTGGCACTTCCTTTTCCTTGACTGGTTCCTTCTTTGCCGATGGCTCGTCGGCCTCTTGCTCCTGCTTTGATTCTTGCTTTGGTTGGGCTGTGGCACCTGGGCGCACGCTCTTTGCCGGCTTGCCTGGCACTGGAGCCTTTTCGGCATCGTCGGTGGCTGTTTCGGGCACCTTGGCTTCCACTTCCTTCTCGTTTTCAGCGTCGAGGTAGCGGAAATAGTCTTCAAACGAGCGGCCTTCGCTCAAGAGCAGGTTGAAGTTTTCCTCGCTGATGAGCACAGGGTGAACCAATCCGATATACTGTTTGAAGTCGGCCGCCGCATCAAACACGGTGCGATAACTAATCAGTTCGGGATAATTGGCAAAGCCCTTCACCACCAGCAGCCCCATGCTGCCGAAGGTCATCTTCTCAAGGTCGTAGTCGCGCACATTGAACGAGCGGAAATTGTGGCGCGCCAACTCGTAGAGCAATATGTTGGAGTCGATAGAGTCGGTGCTATACACCAGCACAAACACCTGTGGCTTGTTGGCTGTTGACTTGATGTCGGCAAATTGCTTGTCGGAAGCCTCTTTGCCAGTGGTGTCGTTGGTCAGTGCCACCGAGGTCCACATCATGCCGCGCGCATTGCTGCCGCCACCAGCCAACTGACGGCCAGCCTTCACATGCTTCATGATGGCAGAAGCCGTAGGGGTAATGTCGGTTTCGGGATAGCGTTCGAGCATTTCCTTCAGCACCTCCTTAAATTTGTCGTAGTTCTTTTGGGTGACATACGCCAGCGCATCGATGAACATAAACTTCGGCATCAACTTCGAGAGCGGATAGCGGCGCATCATTTCGGCGTAAGCCTCATGCACGGCCTCGTTGTTGTTGTTCAAGTAGTTGTCGTATGTTTCGGCATACAGTTGTTCCTGCACCTTGCCCATCTGCTTGAGGTTGTCGAGGTAGGCAGGGTCTTTCATCGCTATGCCGTATTTCGATTCGGCAAAGTCGGAGAGAATCAGCCCACGCCACTTCTCCGCCTCCGCCACTTGGTCGGTGCGCATACACAGCAAATAGAGGTTGTAGTACACATCAAGGCGGTAAGTGTTGTCGGGGTAGCGTTCGAGCAGTTCCTTAAATTCCATGTTCGCTGCGTCGAAGTCCTCCAACTTATCCTTCAAAATCAAGCCCATATTGTACAATCCCTCCTGAATCACATCGTTGGAGGTTTGAATCTGTTCGGGAGTGGATGGGATTTGCTTCAAGTAGTATTCCTCGAAGTGTGGGTCTTCCGAACGCTTCACCGAGTCGCGCTGCTCCTTGGTGAGCGTGGTGTCGGCAGGGGTGCCAGCGGCGGTCGATGCCGTGTCGCTTGCCGATGCCGACGAATCGTCGTCGAACGAGAATGTGTTTTTATTGCGGCGGCGCCAGTTGTCCTCCAGTTTACGGTTGCCCCACTGCTGTTGGAACGCCGTTTTACCCGCATTTTTCGTGGTTGTGTTGTAGAAGTACCACGATTTGTCGTTGTTGAGCGTAAAGGCGGTGGGCGCATTTTTGCTGGCAGGCGTATTGGAGCCCTGTGCGCTCTGATTTGCCATATATTCCTCACGGGCAGCGTTTTCTGCCTCCTCTTTTTCCTTTTTCTTCAGGTCGTCGATGATTTTCTTAATCACCTTCTTCTGCTCTTCGAGCGGCATTTTCGACAGGCGCAAAAGCGAGTCTTGCAGCGTCACGTTGCCGGCATACACAGCCAGCTCGTCGAGCACATCGCTGCGCTTTTTCAGTTCACGGAAATTGGGGTAAGCCTCGCTCAAGAGCGGAATAGCCTCGGAATAGCAGGGCTGGGCGAGGTCGTACTTGCGCTGTGCGAAATAGATGCCGCCGAGTGTGAGTTGGCTAATCGCCTTGTCAATGCCGTTGCGCGTGCTTTTCTCCGCCGCCAACTTGTAGTTTGCCACGGCGTTCACGGTGTCGAGGCGTGAGAGGTAGAGGTTGCCGATGGCGTAATACACTTGGTCGAGGTATTCCTTGTTGCGGTCGTAGTGCGTCATGCGTTTGAGGGCTTTCACCTCCGGCATAATGTTGGTGCCCTGAAACACTGCGCTCTGCTTGATGCGCGCGTTGAATTTGGTGCGATAGGTCGAGCCGCTCGAACTGCCGGCACGCTTGAACGCCTCGTAGGCGAGTTGCTTTTCGCCAGCGTCTTCATAGAGCTGACCGAGCAGGAAGTTGAGGCGCACTTTCTGCGCCCCCTTGCTGCCCTTGATGGCTTCGGCGAGGTATGGAATGGCCTCGACGTTTTTATCCGATTTGATATAGAAGTTGGCAAACGCCAAGTTGGCAAGCGAGCGTATGCGTTTGCTCTTGATTTGGTCGATATGCACATGCGCCAACACGTTGTCGGCCTCGGTAGTCCAGCCCATGGCGCAATAACTCAACGCCTCCCAAATCTGGCTTTCGAGCACCAAATCTGGCTTCCAACTGAAGTGGCGTGAAATGTAGTGGAAAGTGGCCGACGATGCCAGGAAATCGCCCTTCATGTATTCGGCTTTCGCCAGCATGAACCACGCATTGTGGATAAAGGGGTTGTATTCCTCGCGCTTGAGATATTCCTTGTATTTTTGGTTGTTCGCCTTGCCCGACTTTTTCGCGGGCTTTTTCTTGATGGAGTGGAGGGCGATGGCCTTCTGCATCTTTTCTATCGTGCGGTCGAAACTGCCCGACGGCTGTGGCGATTTGGGTGAGTTTCTTGCCTCGGTGGGGTGAATAAAGAGGTGCTGCGAATAGTCGTCCTGATAGTCGTTTTCGAGGATTTTGATTTGCTCCTCGTAGTTGGTCATGCCGTTGTAGTACACGTTGTAGCGTGTAGTGAACGCCTGCCAGAATCGCGACAGGGCAGTGTTCTTCTTCGTGCCACACGCACAAAGAAGTAGGGAGAGCGATGCCAAGAGCATCAGGGGAATGTATCGACCTGCTTTATTCATAATATTAATACTATAACGAGGATTGTTCTGTTTTATTGCACAGGCGGCCCAACCTTGCTCCGATGCGCGCCACGGCGTAGAGAATGATAAGCAGCAGCACTATGCTTGCCGACACTGGCACCGACAGCACCACACTGAGCAGCACACCGCCAAGCGAGCACGCCAAACTGATGACCACCGACCAGCACATGAGCGGCAACAAGCGGTGGGTGCGCAATTCGGCTATCATCTGCGGCATGGTGAACAACGACATCAGCAGCATGATGCCGATGAGACGAATGGTGAGCACGATGCACACCGAGGTGAGCACGGTCATCATCAAATTGATGGCATACACCGGCAACCCCTGCGTGCGTGCGAAATTGGGGTCGAACGCGCAACTACGAATGACTGGGAACAAGAGTGCCATCACAGCAAGCAGCACTGCCAAATATGCACCGAAGGCGATGAGGTCGGCGGTGCCGATGGTGAGCACATTGCCAAACAGAAACGACGACAATTCTGGCACATAGCCCGGTGTGAGGAAAATGAAAATAGTGCCGAGTGCCATACCGAGCGCCCACACCACACCTATGGCTGAATCCTCGCGCACATGCTGGCGTGTGGACAGCCATTCCACGCCCAGTGCCGAGGCTATGGCGAAGATGCCTGCCGTGAGGGCTGGGCTGAGACCTGCATAGAAGCCGAGGCCAAGACCGCCGAAACTGGCGTGGGTGATGCCGCCCGTCACAAACACCATGCGGCGGCACACCACATAGGTGCCGATAATCGCCGAGGCGATGCTCACCAGCATGATGCCTATCACGGCGTTTTGGAAAAATGTGTAACTGAATATGTCGAACATGATGTGTCTATTTGTTTTTACGTTCGCCATAGAGCATGATAAATTCCTCTCGTATGGCTTTGGGCATTATGATGCCTCGCTTTTTGAGGCTTTGCTCCCACGGCAGCAGGTCGGAGGGTTGAAGCGTGTAGAGCACGTCGCGGAACTGTTCTTCCTCTTCGCCGGTGTAGGCTTCGGCTGGGCGGCCGCGGAATCTGTCGAGTTCCTCGTCCTCGAAATACACGATGCCGCTGTTTGCGCCCGAAAGCAGCATCTCGCTGGGGCAAACCTCGTGGGTGGAGCAGCAGTCGTCGGTGCAAACGTCGGTTTCGGGCTGCACCACAGGCTCAGGCTCTTCGCCGGGCTTGCGGCTGCGCAGATCGAAAATGTAGAGCACCACGCCCACCACTATCATCAATGCGAATATATATAATGCTGGTATCATACTTCTTCAATTTTAAATCCTGCTTGGCGCAAATGCTCCCAAAACAGGGGATATGATTTGCTCACCACCTGCGCATCGTCGATAATCAAACCGGGGAAACGAATGGCGGCTGGCGCAAACGCCATTGCCATGCGGTGATCGTGATAGGTGGAGATATGGGGCGAGGCTTCTGCGGCGGTGGTTTCGAAGTGCCAACTGATGGCATCGTCGCCCTCCACTTTCACCACATAGCCCAACTTTCGCAACTCGATGCGCAGAGCCTCCAGACGGTCGGTTTCTTTGATGCGCAGCGTGCGCAGTCCTGTGATGCGGAAGGGGCGCCCCATCAGGCACAGCATCACCACGAGGGTTTGCGCAATGTCGGGGGTGCCGCTCAAATCGGCAAAGGTGGAGCAACAGCAGCCCACGCCGCCATTGCTTCTCAAGTCGAGGTAGCGTCCACACCAATTCCCCATCACGCCCATCTGCGACATCAGTTCGGCTATGCGGCTATCGCCCTGCAAACTCTGTGGCTCAAGCCCTTTGAGCGTGATGCGCGACTGTGGCACAATGGCTTGCATCGCCCACCAGTAACTCGCTGCGCTCCAGTCGGCTTCCACCGTGAAATCGAGTGCGGTGTATTCGCCTGCAGGCACGTGTATCACATTGTCGCGCCACTCGGCTTTCACTCCGTAGCGTTCCATCAGCGCAAGCGTCATATCAATGTAGGGGCGCGACATGATTTCGCCCTCTATCGTGAGGGTGATGCCGCCAATCACAGGGGCAATCAGCAGAATGGCGGTGATGTACTGCGAACTCACACTACCACTCACCGTCAGCGCGCCACCGCGAAGGCGCTTGCCAGTGATTTTCAGCGGCGGATAGCCCTCAGCTTCCACATATTCAATATCGGCACCCAACTGGCGCAACGCATCTACCAGCACCCCGATAGGCCGCTGGCGCATACGCTCCGTGCCGTCGATCACCACTTCCCTACCCTCGCGAGTGGCAAAATATGCCGTGAGAAAACGCATCGCAGTGCCAGCCGCACCGATGTTCACCTCCGAGGCATCGGGCTGAGCCAACGCCGAAAGCACCGCATCGGTGTCGTCGCACTGCGCAAGGTTAGAGAGCCTGCCTGGCGTAGCGCAAAGCGCATTCAGCAGCAACACACGATTGCTGATACTCTTCGATGCTGGCAAATCAATCTCGCCCTCAATCCTCCGCGGCGCAGTTATACAATAATTCATACCCACAAAGTTACAAATTTTTCCCCAACCAGTATCAGATTTCAGAAATTAGACGTTATAAATTAGAATTAAGAGGTTAGATTTTCTGAAGTGATGGTTTTATAAGGTATATTCATAGTGGATTTTTAACAGAATGAAGATTAAACATAGTAATTTTTTAGGAAAGGGAAATTAGGGTGGAAAAATTTTAATAAAATGTTAGGAAAATGTTGTTTTTTGCGAAAAAATGTATAATTTTGCGTGGGTAGGAGAAAATTTATATACCCCCATATACACTATAATTTTATCCTATTACACTATAACTTTCTGTTTATTAACTAATTAATTTTTTCCTCTATGACGAAGAAGTTACTATTCTGCCTGCTTACATGTGCAGTGGCCTTCTGGGCTAACACTGGGCGGGCGCAGTCATTTGAGCAAACGGCACAGTTATTGAAAGCCGGTTTCGAAGCCAGCCCTACGGCAACTGTGACGCAAGCCACAATGACTCAGCACGACGCGGAAGCCGTAAAGGAGTTTGAAACCCAAATTGCTGTGGCAAAGGGTCTCAAATCTGCCGAGAGGTCAAGCGCCGGTAAAGAAGTGAACGCCACTGGAGAAAAGGCTATGACTCTGCTGAAGCAGAAGTTTGAGCCCGGTTCCTGGCAAGTGACTAACGTAAAGGGTGCCAGCCGTGTGGCAAAGGCTCCATCTGCGATGCCAGATGTGCTCAATGCCGCCGAATACGACACTCAGTATTCCGACGGCGCAACCGTTGTGAGCGGCGTGGTGACCATCAAGAAGGTGGACGACTCTCACGCTGTGCTCTACAACCTTTGGGGCGTGCCCGACACGCTGCAATGCACCTACGATCTGGCTGCTGGCACCGTTGCCATCACCCCAGGTAAAATCTACGACCATTCGACATACGGTCCAATCTGGGCTTGCTCGATGGATTTGGCGAACCGTGTTTACAGCACCACCACTCCTATCACCGGCACAATCGCTACCGACGGCACCATCACTCTCGGTGCTTGGGGCGTGCTTGTAGTGACTGGCGAATCGAAAGGTGGCGCATTTGGCATCTATAGCCAGAGTGTGTTTAAGCCCACCAACGCCACCATCAGCGAGGTGATTTACGACGGCAAGAAGGTGACCAACACCGACTCGGTGCGCACCTATCCTGTGTATATCAACCAGACCTACGACAATGAGGTGGAAATCGTGAATTTCACCGGCAATGGTGCTGTGGTGAAAATGCGTATGAAAGCCGACAAATCGACAAGCATTTCTCCACAACTTATCTTCACCAACGCTATGTATGGCCCATTCAACTGCTATCCTGCTGACTGGGCTAAGAGCAAGACTGCACAAAAAGGCAATATCAATGGTGCTGGCACCGACACCCAAATCACCTTTGGTAACTATGGTGTTTTCTGTGTGGGTTCACAATCCCTTCGCTCACTTGGTGTGCTCTCTGCCACCCTCGACTTCAATAGCGGCGTAGTCACTTATCCTACCGCCACAGCACAAGACTGGACTGGCGAAGGCACTAAGGCGTCGCCATACGTCATCACCACAGCTTCACAACTCAATGCCTTTGCCGAAGACGTAAGTGCAGGCAACGACTACAAGGATAAATATGTGAAACTGGGTGCCGACATCGACATGAGCACTTCCACACTTGCCTTCACTCCTGTGGGCACAAGCGAGGAAACTCCATTCCGTGGCTCATTTGATGGTGCCAACTACACTGTTAAGAACCTCAAAATCGCCGTTGGTGCTGAAAACTATCAAGGTCTGTTCGGTTATGCCGACAGCGTGAGCAGCATCAGCAACCTGAAGATGCTCGATGCCAACATCTCCACAGGCGGTAATTATACCGGCACCGTGGCTGGCTGGTGTTCAGGCACAATGACTAACATCACCGTAGAAGGTAGCGTAATCAAAGCCACCGACTATTGCGCGGCTGGTGTGGTGGGCTACTTCAATGGTCCAAAACTCGAAAACTGCGTGTTTACAGGCACCATCACAGGCGCTGGTGAAAATGCCGGTATCGTGGGTACTATCGCTGGTCAAGCCGTGGGTAGCCGTCTGCAAGCACACGGCAGCATCACCGTCACCAGTTTACCTAATACAACATGGAAATCAATTGGTGGTGTCGCAGGTACTGCACTGCCTGGCAAGGACTGCCAAGCTCTCATCACCGACTGCTACAGCGATATGCAACTCACCTCTAAGGTTCCATCGCCTTACGTAGGTGGTGTGGTAGGCTCTATCCTTGAAGCTACCGTACAACGCAGTTTCAACGCTGGTCCTATCAGTGCCGTGTCAGAAACCAGTGGCACCACCACCAAGGGTGCTGTTGGCGGTGTGGCAGGTAACATCTATGGCGGCGAAATGTACGACTGCTACAATGGCAACATCGTTATCAACTCGGCAGCCTCTAACAGTGTGGGTGGTGTGATTGGTTATGTAACCACTCCTGCCTACAGCATCAGTTCATCAAATCCTGAAAAGCAATGGTTCAACCTCTCAAAGATTCAACGCTGCCTCAACTATGGCGAAGTTCGCAACCTTGCCACACGCAATTCTATGGGTGTGTATGGTGCAACATATCGCGATAGCGTATTCACCAATGTGTATTACGACACCAAGATGGTGGGCGTGGTTGCTTCCGACTCTGTTAAGCACATGGAACTCACCACAGCCCAACTCACCAGCGGCAAGGCTATCGAAGGTCTTGATCCATCAGTATGGGTGTTCACCGAGGGTCTTTACCCACGCCTGAAAACCTATGCCGATACCAACGCCGCTTACATGAGCGTGGCTCCTATATTCTTCCACGAGAACGACAACGTATCGAAGGTGCGCAACACTTTCACTCTCTCTGACAAGAACAACATCATTTGGAAACTTTTCGACGGCAAGACTTTCTCCAACGAAACCACCGGTCTGAAGATTGATGGCAACACCGTGACAGTAAAGAACACTTATTCAAATGAAGTGCTTGTGGCACTCTCATCTGCGGATAAGAGCCAATTTAAGATGTATGCTCTCGCAACCGTCAACCCATCGCTCTTTAGCGGTTCGGGTACAGAGACCGACCCATATTTGATTAAGACCAAGGCCGACCTTGAGTCGCTCAACAAGGGTATTTCTGAATATGGTCAAACCTTCAAGGGCGACTTCTTCAAGCAGGTGAACGATATCGACGCAACTGGCTTCGGTGGCATTGGCATGGGCGGCAACAGCGCACGCCAACTCAACGCCACTTACGACGGCGGCGGCTTCGCAATCCACAACCTCAAAATCGACGGTGTGGTTTACGGCGACGACGGCAAGGCCGACAACAAGAAATCGCTCTTGGCAGTAGCGTTTATCGGCTTCGTAGGCGAAAACGGTACAGTGAAGAACCTCACCATGGCTGGTGACTGCTCATTCAAGGCTTACAACTACGCTTCAGGTATTGCAGCCGTGAACTACGGCCACGTAATCAACTGTAAGAACTACGCATCTTGCGTCACTTCAACCAGTTACGCGAGTGGTGTGGTGGCTCTCAACCAGCCCGACGCACTTGTGGAAAGTTGCTACAATGCTGGTCGCATCGTAGCCGGCAGCTCTTATGCAGCCGGTATCGTGGCACAATCAGCAGGTATTGTTCAATATTGCCAAAACGATGGTTTCATCGTGGGCGACAGCATCGACGCAAGCCACAAGGCTAACGCACAGACCAACATCGCAGGTATCGTGGGCAACGCAGCCTCAAGTTGCGTGATTCGTGGCAATGTGAACACTGGTGCTGTGTACGGCACTCGTATCGTGGGTGGTATCACCGTTTCTGCCTCAATGAAGGGCACATTAGAAAACAACCTCAACTACGGTACAGTGGAACGCTACGACACCAAGAATGCTGCTCGTGGCGCTATCACAGCAAATGCTCCTGGCGCATCATACGATGTGAGCAACAACTACTACGACGGTCAAATCGGCTACTACGGTGCAGCAGCAAGTTCTACCGTGCCAAGTGCAAAGGGTTTGAACACAAGCGTGCTCACCAGTGGCAAGGCTCTTGAAGGCTTCGATGCCGACCGCTACGACTGGACCGCAGGGCTCTACCCTGTAATCAAGGCGTTCAAGAACGAGCCAGCAGCCATCGCTAACCGTAAGATGGTGGTAACATTCGCCGACGGACAGAATGCCGACGACGTATATACCGACGCTCAACTCTACAAGGCCGACGACCTGCAATGGACTCTCGCCGATGGCAAGAACTTCACCGCAGCCAATGGTGCACTGAAGGTGACCCTCACCGCCGACACCACTTCGCTCCGCGATGTGCTGACCGCTACTGTGGGCAACTACACCAAGAGCATCGCGCTCCGCGCTATGCCTAACGTGTTTGAGGGTAAAGGCACCGCCGACGACCCATTCCAAATCAAGACCAAGGATGATATGCTCAAGTTGGCTAAGTTCACCAACACCGAGGCTTATCCATTCAACGGCCGCTACTTCAAGGTGCTCAACGACATCGACTTCGGCACCACTACTTACGATTGCGTGGGTGTGGACGCTGGTAGCTTCAATGCCGACTTTGATGGCAATGGCAAGCAATTCCTCAACATCAACTGCTCTTTCGAAAAGACTGAAAGCGGCCGTGCCCTGTTCGGCAACGTAGGTCCACAAGGCGCTGTTCACGACCTGATTTTGAAGAGCGGCACCATTTCAGCATATCGCGAAAACGCTGGTATCGCCGGCAAGGTTTACGGTAAGGTTTACAACTGCGACAACTACGCCAACATCTACTCTACAAGCAGCAGTGCTGCTGGTATCGCTGGCTATGTGAAGACTGGCGGTTCGGTAGTGAACTGTAAGAACTACGGTATCGTGGATGCTAAGGGCAACTACATCGCTGGTATCGCCTACAACGTAGAAAAGAACGCTTTAGTAGAAAACTGTGTGAACGACACCCTCATTGGCACCAACGCCAAGAAGAACTATGTGTCAGGTATCGCAGTTTACAACAGCGGTGTGATTCGTAACTGCGTGAACAATGGCATGATTACCGGCGCCACTTCTGTGGCTGGTATCGTGGCTTCTTCTAACGGTGGTGACTCTATCCTCTATTGCCACAACGAAGGCGAAATCATTTCCTCTGGCAGCAATGTTGGTGGTATCTTGGGCGGTGGCAAGCAATCTGCCACTCCAATGGTGATGATTGGCTGTTACAACACCGCTCTTATCACTGGTAAGGGTTCAATCGGTGGTGTGGCTGGCCAGCTCGCTGCTGGTTCAGAACTCATCGACTGCTACAACACAGCCGACGTGGTAAGTTCATCATCAAGCAACGTTGGTGGTGTGGCTGGTCAGCAAGGAAGCCGCAATGGCTATGTGGCACGCATGGTTCGCTGCTACAACACTGGTAACGTGAGTGCCGTAGGTCAATATGTAGGCGGCGTGGTTGGTGACACCGACGACGATTGCTACTACGAAGACTGCTACAATGCTGGCGACGTGACCACTGGTGGCAAGTTTGCCGCTGGTTTCGCAGGTGGCATGAGCGGTACTGCTGTCAACTGCTACAACACTGGTAACGTAGAGGGCGGCGACTACGGCCTCGGCGGTTTCGGTGGCATTGGCGCTGGCACTATCATCGGTTGCTACAACCTCGGTAATGTGACCTCTACCACAACCAAGCCTAACAAGTTTGGCGTGGTTGGTGGTCTCTGGGGCTACGGACGCTGCAAGATGTACGACAGTTACAATATGGGTAAGATTTCCGCTAAGGGCTATGTAGGTGGTATTGCTGGTGGCGTGTTCGACGACTTCACTCTCGTGAACGTGTACAACGCTGGCGAAATTGTTTGCGAAGACGCTACTACCGTGGGCAATATCTCTCCTGCTTCTGACAAGGACATGACCCTCACCAACGTGTATTACGACACCGACGTGAACAAGGGCATCGAAGCCTCCAGCGTAGATGCAAAGGCTAAGGGCGTAAGCACCCGCGACCTCGCTCTCTGCAAGGCTCTTGAAAGCGACACCGCATTCTCGATTCTCCCTGGCATGTATCCTACTCTCAAGGCTCAAGCTCAAAACGAACTCGCCAACTGGTTCGCTGCTGTGCCTGTGGTGGCTGAAGGCGAAGACTACGAGCACGTGCGCTCTGTAATCACTATCGGCACCCCTGCCGGCACCGTATGGACCACAAGCGACAACTTCGCCATCTACGGCAACCTGTTGAGTGGTAAGGCCGACGGCGAGGGTTGGGCAACCAAGACCCTTGGCGAACGCACCAAGACCTACAAGTTCTTCGTTGAACAGCCTTCTGGCATTAATGATGTAAACACCGACGCATCAATCGTTAAGAGCCTCTACTTCACCATCAGTGGTGCAGCCCTCGGCACTCAACGTCCGACCGACGCTGGCGTATATATCGTTAAAGACATCATGAACAACGGTAAGAGTGCAGCACGCAAGATTGTGGTAAGATAACCTTCACCACAGTGCTCCACGCACTCCCAACAAAACAGAGGGGAGCGGCTTTTGGTAAGCCGCTCCCCTTTTTTTGCGATCTTTTGAAATCACCGTGATTTCGGTTCAGTGGAAAAATACTGGGGGAACTTAAACAAAAACAAAAAAACAGATTACCTTCGTTATTCTCCAATTATTACACATAAAAACGAAATAATCAGCAGATATGAAAATAATCGTGTTTTTCCTCTCAAAATATATGGGAAAGCCAAAAAAAAATCGTATATTTGCGAAAAGTGGTGGCGCAAGGAAAAGCCACTCACCCTCAATCCTTGAAAGCAAAAAAAATCACCGAAAGGCGTTTACTCACGCTCCCCACCATGCGAGCAAACAGTAGTGGCTTTCACGCTTTTCCCATTTACACAAACCCTAAAAGCATTGCGAAGTGAGCCCGCAAGCACCATTAAAGATTATGAAACGCTTTTTACTTTTAGTTATCACAGTTTTTGGTCTTAAAACAGCCACAGGTGCCCCTATCGAAAAAAGTATGCTCGACACTTTCATAAAGTATGCCTCTATCAGCAGCCAATCGAGCAACGACAGCATTTGCACCCAAGGCCAACGCACAATGGCACTTGTTCTCAAAAGCGATGTGGAGTCGATTATTCGCGAGCAAAACGCCAAAAATGTAGAATGTGTGCTTTCTGAGCACAATTACCTCTATGTCACAATTCCATCGAATGTGAAATCACCATGCCCAAGCATAGGTATCAGTTGCCATCTTGATGTCACACCTGAAGCACCAGGCAGTTCAATCACTCCAATAATCGACGCGCTGAATGGCAGGACCATCGTTCGTACCGACGGCACTACGCTTTTAGGAGCCGACGACAAATGCGGATGCACCATCGCCGTTCATCTGATACAGAAAATCCTCTCCGACAAGAAAATTAAACACGGCAAAGTGATGTTTGCTTTCTGCCCCAATGAGGACGTGGGACGCGCCGCCGACAATATCGACTCCACCATATTCTCTCCTGAAATCATATACGACCTCGACGGCGTGGGTGGAGAGGCTATCACCAAATCAAATTTCACGGCCCGCGGACTTGCACACAAATTTATCGGACACGACGCACACCCTGCCGATGCGAAAGCCGACAAACTCGGCGACGCCACAGCCGCCGCTGCCACGTTTATCGCTTCCGTACCAGTGGAGTATCGCCCTGAAAACACCGAGGGGCTTCAAGGCTACATCCACCCCTGGGGCTTTGAAAAGAGTGGCGGATTCGACGTGATTGTGCGCACACGCGTACGCTATTTCGATAAAGCCGAGGGAGAAAAATTCAACAACATTATCAACGACGCACTTGCACGAGTGGCACGCGACTTCCCTAACGTGAAAACAGAAGTGCTACAAGATGTAATGCAGTATGAAAATGTGGCCTACACCCTTCACCCACAAGCACAAAAACTCGTAGAAAACGCCGCCAAGAAAATAGGCAAAAAGGTGGTTTTCACCGATGAGCGTGGCGGCACCACAGCGGCAATGTTCGCAGCCAAGGGGCTAAAAGGAGGTATGTGCCTGTTCACCGGCCAACACGAAGTGCACTCCACACGCGAATATGCCGACCTCAAAGAAATGGAAGAGGCCTATCTGCTCATGCTTGAAATAATCAAACAAATACCTTCAATCTGAAAAAAAATAAACAACCAACACAATGAAAAAGATTCTTCTAATTTTAGCAATCATTCTATGCGCCATGTGCGCCGATGCACAAACCGGGAAAATAGCAGGAGGACTGTCAAGGGCGAAAACTGCATTCAAGGAGCCACGGATTAATATCCCCAGAGTGGCAAGACCTCGCTATCGCTTTATAGGACCTACAATGAGCGAAATCAACAAAGCGAGGAAGTCAACACAGCGCACCTCGCTTACTTTCAAAGTGCCTACCGTAAGTCTCCCCAACAGCAAAACGCAAAAGAACGCTGCCCAAAAGGCGAAAAAGGCGAGAAAAGCGAGAAAAGACATGCTGGAAACCATCGAGCGCACAAACAAGTACATGGAGATTCTTAATCTACAATCCGACGACCCTGCCACTTTTTTGAAATTGGCTTGCGAGGCCATCAGCGAAAACGACGAGTCATTGGCACGCCTTTGCATCAGACGCGCCATACTCACAAAGAAAGTGACAGCCGAAACGTTGCTGACCATCAAGCCTCAAGGCGATTATCTGCAAAAGGAATGGACCTACATGTCGCAATACATCATCAACAGCACCTTCCTTTCCTACGCCAATGCAAAATTATGGGACAATGTGCCACAATTAAAGCAAAAGGAGTTTTACAACTCACAACTGCAACTCGCCAACACCTATGCGCCAGAACTCACACCACTTGTGAAGATTATACAAATTCCATACACCGAAAACGCGACAGCACAATTAACCGAGGCCGTCGACTCTGCGATTAACAACCACAACGCATACTACAATCAGGTGACTACATATCTTTTTGGTATGCTAAACGAGGCCCTGACATTAGAAGGCCACTACCAAACAGCGTTGGACTATTACAGCAAGCCGCTGCTCAAAACGTTTGCCGACACTGTGCCTCCTGTCTTGGTAAACTTAAGCAACTGCGCCATTCACACTAAGCAGTTCAACCTCGCCAGCAAATACCTCGCTCGAGCCAAAGAACTCGACCCCACTGGACTTGAAGACGCAATCAGCGACCTGCACCATTCGTGCCTCAACACGGTCATCGACCACCCGGAAGAAGTGCAGATAGCCGAGTGGATGATTGAAAACAGCGGTCACCCAGTAGAGTGCGCAATCGAAATCATCGACGGAATTTCGACAAAATTTATGCCCATAAACGAGAATTGGGAATGGCAAGATGTGTCGTCGTTCACGCCACACGAAACCACCGTGCTCAACACATGCATAGCACTGGCACAAAAAGTTCTCGCAAGCGGCAATGAGGAAAACGCCTCCCACAATGCGCAACTCCTCTACCTGACCAACTGCTCCTTGCTTGCGCAAGCAAACCAAACCGAAACCGCTACTCAACACCTCCAAAGCCTGCAAGAGAGGCTTGCGCATGAAACCGATTCAGAATCTATGCGCACAAAATGCCTTGCCACCCTTGTGCAAGCCGCCATCGCAGGCCATGGGTCAGACTACCCCAAAAAGGCAATCAAAATCCTAAAAGCAAACCAAAAAATGCTCGACAATGAAGGCATTTCTCCCGACTTAAAAGCCGACTACTACGGCTACATGGCACACCTTTACTCAAAACTCGGCAAGAAAAAAGAAAGCAAAAAATACAAAGCCCTCCAATCTGCCTACCTCCCCCACTGCACCGACGATATGTAACCGCCATATTCTTACACGAGCATATTGCTTACTCGAGCGAAATGTATTAACCCAAATCGGTCATTAGGCCGTATGAGGATCTTTTAACACGAGTTCGGGATAAGAGATGTATGAAAAAATCACTATGGGATGGCACGTGGGGGGCAAACATTGGGGATTTTTTTATATATTTGTGGGGCAAACAGATTATATGAGCGGTATTTTACTTTTAAATAATTATTTCACCTATGTCGATTTTGTGTCGGCGTTAGTGACATTTGTGGTGGCTGTGTTTTTGGCAAAACTACAGGTGCCGTGTGCCGACAGCAGATGGACTCCCTTCAACCGTATGCGCTGGCTGATGGTGGGTGCCTACACCGCTCTTGGCGTGTCCAACATCATGAGTGCGCTCCAGCCCCATGAGGTGGAAACCGACATTCTCAAGGCGGCTGTGCTGATTGTGGGCATGGTGCAGGCGCTGCTGTTCACCGCCATGTGCATCACGTTCATCAATCCGCAAAAGGTGTCGATACGATGGGGGCTTTACAACTGCCTGGCGATTGGCTGCACCGCTGCGCTTATCGTGGCGGGGCACAGCGTAGGTGAATGGGAGTTTGCCGCGGCGGTGAATATCTCCACGGCGCTCTACATTGCGGAATTGGTGGTTTTCTCCTGGAAATTCTTCCATACCTACACCGAAAGCAAGCAGTGCTTGGAAAGCAACTACGACGAGGACCTCTCCAGCCGACTGCGCTGGATAAAATGGTGCTTTATCTCCGCCCTTGGGGTGGGCGTGATGGCGCTGCTGATTGTGGTTTTCCCCATCGGTGATGTGGAAATGTGCTATTTCACCGTGTTCTACACGCTGTATTATGTGTATATGGGTGTGCATATCGTGAACTATCGCATCACGGCAAACTTTATCCTGAAAGTGATGACTGACGAAGAAAAGAGCGATGCACAGCCATCCGAGCCTGTCGCAGCACCGGAGCCAGCCCCACACGCCATACGCGAGAAAACCGAAGCGATGAAACGCGCGCTCGACGAATGGGTGGCGCACCGCCGATATGTGCTCAACGATCAAACCATCGACGACATTGCCGCCGATTTGGGCTTCGACCGCTTTTTCTTCGCATGGTATTTCACCAATGAACTGCACACCACTTTCCGCACTTGGCGCACAGAACTCCGCATCAAAGAGGCGCAAAGGCTGTTGAGCGAAGAGGATGCCGCCGTGGCATCGCTCCACCTGAAAGTGGGCATTTCCGACAAGAGCAATTTCTACAAACACTTCAAAGCCCACACCGGCATGACACCAACCGAATACAAAAAATCGGCACAAAAATAGGGGTCAATGGATAAATACTGGGGGAAAAACAAAAACATAAAAAACCACTCGCCTTCAACGAAAAACCAATCTTCAGAAATCAGTTTATCCGAAAGTGCAAATTAAAAGGAAATGATATACATGTTGTCCCGAAAAAGATGCGATGAAATTCCGTTAGGAATTTGATGTGTGTAGGCAGGTATGCAGAAAAGATGTAATGGAGCGAAGCGAAATGGAATCTTTTCGAAATGCCTGCAATAGATATATCAGGATGTTGCATTCCAGCGGAATGCGACAACATCAAATTGCCGTATAATGGCGAAATCGCATCCCGCTGGGATGCATATTTGTTATGCGACATTTGCAGGCATTTCGCTTCGGCTATGCTCCATTTCGCTTCGCTCATTTCGCATAACCTTCGCTGCATACCTGCCTACACACATCAAATCCCTACGGGATTTTTTCAATCATTACTAAATTATCATAGGGACAACTTGTAAATCATTTCTAAACTTTTTTTTATTTTTTTTGCACAAAACCCTTGAATTGTGCAATATTCTGATTATCTTTGCGATTGATAGTTAACTTGATTAACCCGATTTCGGTTTAACCATAAGAAAAACGTTACCAGTTAATTTATATTTAGGATATATAGGAATATGACGAAGGTAAAAGGGGTTCTGAAGAAAGATGGAAAAGAGCTTACCGCTCTTCGGAAATGTGTGGAAACCCAAATAGGACATTCTATAAAAAACTCATCCGATTTTGCGGAATTGTCGGACACCATACAAAATGAAATCCGCGAATACGTTTCGGTGAACACGCTGAAGCGCATTTGGAATTATATCAACGACGGTAATGTGCCGAGCAATTCCACATTATCAATCCTTTCACGCTATGTGGGCTTTAACGATTGGGAATCGTTTCTCACCAATCTCGACCGCACCGCCACTTCGCAGGAGTTTATCGGCGATGGCATTCGTTGCGATATGCTTAACGAGGACGACCGTGTGGAAGTGACATGGACACCAAACCGTAAAATAGTGATTCGCTATACAGGCGAGAACTGTTTTGTGGTGGAGGAATCGGTCAATTCAAAATTGGCGGAGGGCGACACTTTCAGGTGTATGTGTATGTTTAATCAGCAGCCGCTGTTTCTCGACGAGCTCATTCACGAGGGTTTCGATAAACCCATGAGCTACATTTGCGGCAAGAAAGGCGGCGTGAATGTGGTGCTTCTCCCCCCCCCCCCCCCCCCATTCAAGAAAATGGTTCGTAAAATTCTGTAAATCAACTGATAATAGTGCTTATAATGAAGAAGGAAGCTTATAAAATACTGATGTGTGTGGCATTCTTCGCCACATTCGCAGTGGCTTGCACCGGCTCAAAACCGAGCGAGGCAACAGATGCGGACATGTATGTGGACAACGAAGATGAGAAAGCCGCAGAGATTTCTGACGGCAAATTCCGCCCCGACACAGCTAAGATATTTTACGATGGCACTTACGACGAAGGTAGTGCTTTTGTTGTGATCTCAAAAAAAGAACTTCGCCTGAATGTGTATGCCACCGTGAAGGGCGACACCACCTTGATAGCGCGCTATCCTGTGTGCTTGAGCCGAGTGAAAGGGCAGAAAGAGAAAGAGGGCGATATGAAAACGCCTTCATGCACCATCAACAATCCGTTTACCATCACAGAAATTAAAGACGCCAGCACTTGGACCCACGATTTCGGCGACGGGCGTGGCGCGATACTCTCGTATGGACATTGGTTTATGCGCCTTGCCACCCCACACAAGGGCATCGGTATTCATGGTAATACCGGCAACGAGACCAAGATGCCAGGGCGTGATAGCGAAGGCTGCATACGCCTTACCGACGCAGGTATCGACCACTTCAAGCAGCACTACGCAAAGAAGGGCATGAAGGTGATTATCAAAGCCGAAAACCAAGGTCGCTACCCCTTCGAGACCCCAGCCATCAAATCGCCAGGCAAGCCAATAGCAGAAACGGAAACCAAGGGCGCATAAAATGCCAGATAATGCCTAAAACGCTATAGCATTAAGAGGCAGACTATGGCTCAGTGGAGAAATACTGGGGGACTGAAACAAAAACATAAAAAACAGCCTTTTGGCGATGCCAGTGCTT
>SAMEA104315420__coassemble_684_pt1 | contig 19084 bp, 18 predicted proteins | sample SAMEA104315420__metabat2_low_PE_049 | metagenome-assembled genome bin SAMEA104315420 (sample SAMEA104315420) | gut metagenome | biome: Monkey gut; feature: monkey-associated habitat; material: faeces | place: China | collected 2013
TCAGAAATCAGATTATCCGAAAACGCGAATAAAAAGAGGCCCGAATGCGTTATGCGTGCTGGAATACGATAATTTGTTTTTGTATCAAACAACTAACAGTCAATGTGTTATATTAATTATAGGCGGACGTGAAATATTACATCCCTACCCAAATGTTGGTTATCGTCTTGAGAAATTTGATGCGGTTTTTTACCAAGAAATCATGTTATCATCAGGGGTTTTTCGCCGTGAAACGGCGAGCGGTTTTTATCCTTGGTGCAATGTGGTGAGCCCTCGTGAGAGGGTGGCGTAGGGATTGTGTGGTTGGCGGCATGGAAACTCGTTTCCAATGACGCAAAGCGCACAATCCCTACGCCAAATGCGAAGCATTCCACATTGCTCCAAGGCTGTTTTTTTATGTTTTTGTTTTTGATTTCATTCACGATTCGGCAACAATGCATAATTTATCCCCACAAATTTTCCACTGAACCCATGTTTCCAATGCAACACGCAATAAAATCAAAGGAATATCAGTAGCAAAACACCGATTCAATCCATTTAATTTAATTGGATTAAATCGGTGTTTTTTTCCTGACAAATTGGGGCAAATTCCCTATATATCAGATATCTTACACTCGGCAGTTGTCGAGGTAACTGTAATATTTGCCGGAGCGGCATACGATAATGTGGTCGAGGAATTGCACATCTACGGCCCGGCAAGCGGCTTTCATACGCTCGGTGAGTTGGTCGTCTTGTGGACTGGGGCGATTATTGTCGCTTGGGTGGTTGTGCGCCAAAATCACACCGTCAGCAAGGTTGTCGATCAGTTCGCGCAAAATCATCTTGATGTCGCCCACCGCCGCCGTTGTGCCGCCCACGCTCATGCGCTTGCAGCCAATCACTCGTTTGGCACGGTTGAGCATCAAAATCCATATTTCCTCATGCTCCAAATAGTCGAGTTTGTGGCGAAGATACTCGTAGGCATCTTGGCTGCTGGTGATTTGCCTCTCCTCAAGCGACTCCGACTGGTAGCGGCGTGAGAGTTCGAGCGCAGCCATCAGCTCAATGGCTTTCACAGGGCCAATGCCACGATATTTCACCAGTCCCTTCACCCCAGAGCGAGCTATTTTCGAGAGTTTGTTGTCGTTGTCGTTGAGAATGCGCTGGCACAGGTCCACCACGCTCTCGCCCGGCGTGCCACTACCGATGACAATCGCCATCAGTTCGGCGTTCGACAGTGCCTCAAAGCCATATTTGGTGGCCTTTTCACGCGGACGCTCGTCTTCCGTGGTATGGAATTTCAGGGTGCGAGTGCCCACCAGCGATTTTTTCTCGTCATCCATGGCTATTTACCTTTGCGAATGGCTATTTCCTCTTCAATGTTTCTGCCGTGTCGGAGCAAAATTTTCCACACAAACGCCTTGATAAAGCCACAGCCATAACTGCCCAACTGAATGAAACTGGTGAGAATCGCCAAGCAGGCAATTTTCAGGCTCTTGGTCTCTGCCAATGCGCTAATCCACAGCAGCACCACATACAGTGCCAATGGCAAGATTGCCCACCAGCGCCAGAATATGGCAAGCAGAATGAGCGTGGCGCAACCGATTACAAACACCGCCGGCAAGGTGTGAACCAACTTCAGCGAATCGGGGTAAAGCAATTTGAGCGTGATGCGCGACATGCCGAACACATAGGTTTGGCGCGAGAACGAGCGCAAGGTGTTGCGGCGCTTGTGATACACATACGCGTCGCGGAACAGCGTGATAGTGAAGCCAGCCTTGCGGATTCGGGTGCTCATGTCAATGTCTTCGCTAAACATTTCACGGAATCCGCCCACGGTTTCCCACACTTTGCGGCTGTAACCCATGTTGAACGAGCGAGGCACAAACTTTTCGAGCTGCACCTTGCCGCCTCTGATACCACCTGTGGTGAGAAACGCCGTCATCGAAAACGAGATGGCTTTCTGCGTGTCGTTGAAGTCGGCACTGGCGGCATCAGGTCCGCCGAAGCAGTCCACAGGCTGCTTTTTCAGCGATGCCTTCAGTGCCTCGAAGTATTGTGGAGGAATCACGCAATCGCTGTCGAAAAATATGAAGTAATCGCCTTTGGCACGCTCAATTCCGTAGTTTCGGGCAATGCTGCGTCCGTCGTTTTCCTTCCAGAAATAGTGCACGTCCACCTTGTCGGCATAGGCTTGCGCAATGTCGTCGCATCGCTCTGTGGAGCCGTCCTCCACAAGCATCACCTCAAAGTCGCGGTCGGTCTGTTTCGAGAGGCTTTCAAGCAAGTCGCGCACCTCGCCACGCCTGTTATACACGGGCACGATAACGGAGAAATATGGTTTACCTTGATTGTTCATCTGCATAAATTCTAATAAAGTATGCAAATATACAATTTTAAGCCGAAAAAGCCGTAAAAAATTAGCGACACAAATAAAAAAAGCCTAACTTTGCACCGCTTAAAAACTTATTAATTTTTAAATCAACTAATTTGACTACACTTTATTATGAAGCAATATAAAAATTTATTTTTATCTGCTCTGCTAATCTTTTGTGTTGGCATTTCTGTGTTTGCGGCTGCCCCTGCCGGATATTACCGCTCGCTCAACGGTCTGAAAGGGCAGGCGTTGAAAAATGCGGTACACAACCTCATCAAGAATCACACTGTGGTGTCGTACAACAGCCTCTGGAACTACTTTCCAAGCACCGACTGCCGCCCTACCGACAAAAGCGTGGTGTGGGATATGTATAGCAACAATATTTACCACTTCAACGGTTTCAAGGGCGTGAGGGGTATGCACAAGGAACACTCTTTCCCAAAAAGTTGGTGGGGCGGAACTGAAGTTGACGCCTACACCGACCTTCACCACCTCTATCCAAGCGACGGTCAAGCAAATATGGCTAAGAGCAACCACCCTCTGGGCGAGGTGGCAAATGCCTCGTTCAACAATGGCGTGACCAAGGTGGGCACCCCTGTGGCAGGCCAAGGCGGCGGCGACGGCACCGTGTTCGAGCCCGACAATGCCTACAAGGGCGACTTTGCGCGCACTTATTTCTATATGGCAACATGCTATCAGGACTATAAGTGGAAGCACACCTATATGGTGAACAACAGCAGTTGGAAAACGCTCAACACCTGGGCTATCGACATGCTGCTCAAATGGAGCCGCAACGACCCCGTGAGCGACAAGGAAAACGACCGCAACGATGCCGTGTATCGCATTCAGAACAACCGTAACCCTTTCATCGACCTTCCCGAACTGATTGAATACATCTGGGGCGACAAGCAAGACCAGGTGTTCAGCGTGGAAGGCGGCGACCCTCCTGTGGGCGAACCAGCACTCATCACCCCAACACAAGGCACCGAACTCTACTTCGGCGAAGTGGGATTGGGCAAGAGCATCAACTATGTGGTGTATGTGAAGGGCGAAAACCTCACCAACACCCTGAGCGTGCGTGTGTATAAGAATGATTACGCCATGTTCACCACCAGCGTGAAATCAATCGACCGCAGCGCAGTGAACAGCGAGCAGGGCTATCCACTCGTAATCACCTACACCCCAACGGCTATCGGCAACCACAAGGCGAAACTGCTCTTGAGCGACGGTGGATTGGTGGGCAGCATAGGCGTGGAACTGTCGGCATCATGTCTGCCAGCGCCCACACTCACCCCAATCACTGCCTACGCGGCAAGCAATGTGACCGATTCGAGTTTCGTGGCTAACTGGCAACCCACAACCGATGCCATCGATTATTACATCGTGAATCACTCCTTCTTCGACGGCAACAACGATGTGCTCGACAGCGAGTCGGTGGTGGTTGACGCTGAGGAATCAAGCTGCGAATTTACCAATATGAAACTCGGCAAGAAGCACACCTACACCGTGCAGTCGTTCCGCCTGGGCTACACTTCAGAGGTGTCGAACACTATCACCGTGGAGAACAACGGCATCATCGGCGACCTCAACGGCGATGGTCAACTGAATGTGACCGACGTGACCGTGCTAATCAATATGATTCTCGGCACCGAGCCAATGTCCGCTAAAGCCGACATCAACGGCGACGGAAAAGTTGATGTGAGCGACGTGACCGCCCTCATCAACCTCATCCTGCACTAATACAACATCAAATAATTCTCCCCCAGCCCTCGCAACCACCACCTGCGAGGGCTTTTTTCATGCCAGATGCGATGATTTTTGTCAGCCACAATAGGTGAGGGCGCATCATAGCGTAGGGACAAGCCTTTGGCGAGAACACTGAAAAACTATAAAAATAGTGAATAAAGTTAAGATTTTGTGGAGGCTTGTAGCCGTTGGAAACGGCTGATTATGGTTAACTCCATGCAAGCGAATGAAGCTCCGCAGGAGCGAATGAGCGCAGCTTGGAGATTGCACTAAAGAGGGTATGAGCCTCGTAGAGGGTCGGTTATGGTCAAAACTATTGATGCTACCACGACCGACCGTCTCCGACGCTCGCCACTATATTTGGACCTGTCTCCAAGCTGCGCTCGCAAGCGAGCTTGCATGGAGTTAACCACAATATGCCGTTTCCAACGGCTCTAAAATCCCTCTTTTCGACATTTTCAGTGCTTTCGCCTTTGGCATGTTACACTGCAAACTGCATCATTTTTTTTCGCCGTGAAACGGCGAGCGGTTTTTATCCTTGAAGCAAAGTGGAAAGCCCTCGTAAGAGGGTGGCGGAGGGATTGTGTGGTTGGCGGCATGGAAACTCCTTTCCAATGACGCAAAGCGCACAGTCGCACCGCCAAATGCGAAGCATTCCACTTTGCTCCAAGGCTGTTTTTTATGTTTTTGTTTTTTGTTCCCATCCATGTACATAATCTATCCACCGTATTTATCCACCGAACCCATCAAATAGGGCGAATGTGGGCGGAAAAGGCGGAAAGCACTGCAAGGGAGCGAAAATGTGTCATTATTTCACACTTACATATCGGGAAAAAGAAAAATCATCATAAAAATGAAAAAAAACGTCAATTTGATAGTGATAATTATTTTTTTTTCATAAATTTGGGGCATTAAAACCAACTTCAAAAATTAACAAGAACAAACAACTTAAAAACAAACAAAAAAATGAAAGTCGGTATTCCAAAAGAAATCAAGAACAACGAAAACCGCGTTGGCATGACCCCCGCAGGCGTTGCTGAATTAGTGAAAAATGGTCACGAAGTATTTGTACAGCACACAGCTGGTGAAGGTAGCGGTTTCCCCGATGAGCAGTACACAGCAGTAGGAGCAAAAATCCTCCCTACCATTGAAGATGTGTATGCCACAGCCGACATGATCGTAAAGGTGAAAGAGCCTATCAAGCCTGAGTATAAACTCATCCGCAAAGGACAGCTCTTGTTCACTTACTTCCACTTCGCAAGCGATGAAGAGCTCACCAAGGCTATGATTGAAAGTGGCTCAGTGTGCCTCGCTTACGAAACTGTAGAAACTCCCGACCGCCGCTTACCATTGCTCGTGCCTATGAGCGAAGTGGCAGGTCGCATGGCTGCCATCAACGCTGCTTACTATCTCCAGAAGACAAAAGGCGGCAAGGGCAAGCTCATTGGTGGCGTGCCTGGCGTGAAGCCTGCCAAGTTCCTCGTGCTCGGTGGTGGCACCGTGGGTGAAGCTTGCGCTCGCTATGCAGCCGGCATGGGTGCAGATGTGCTCATTACCGATGTGTATCTCCCACGCCTCCGTCAACTCGACCTCGAAACTCCAGCCAATGTCCGCACGCTCTACAGTTCCGAACACAATATCCGCATGGAATTGAAAGATGTGGACGCAGTAATCGGCTCGGTGCTCATTCCTGGCGAAAAAACTCCATACCTCATCAGTAGAGAAATGCTCAAGGAAATGCAACCAGGCACAGTGCTCGTCGACGTGGCTATCGACCAAGGTGGCTGCTTCGAAACATCGCGCCCAACCACCCACTCCGAACCAACCTACGAAGTGGACGGCATTCTCCACTATGCAGTGGCAAACATTCCTGGCGCAGTGCCCAACACATCAACCATGGCTCTGACCAACGCCACCCTCAAATATGCCGTAAAACTCGCCAACAAGGGCTGGCAACAGGCATGTAAAGAAGATGAGGCACTCTACAAAGGTCTCAACGTGGTGGAAGGAAAAGTCACCTTCAAGGGCGTAGCCGAAGCATGGAACCTCCCCTACGAGCCCATCACCCTCTAAACACCCCCAAATCCCCAAATAAAACCGGGCTGCCCCCAAAAAGGCAGCCCCTTTTCTTTAGTTACCATTATTTACTATTGGAATATTTTGCTAACGCAAACATCCAAGTGCTGTATAGTTCCATATACACATCAGTACCTATATAGAGTTTTTCTAATTTATATTTATCTATCATTTTTTTGATGGCTTTCTCTTTCCTGTCTGGAGAATAGATTTCCTTCAAGCCCTCAGTGGTGCTTCCATCATATTTTTTATATAGATTCTTTACTATCTCCGTAATCTCTGCCTTGGCTTGCTTTAGCGCATCTTTCACTTCATTTTGGTTTGCCACATCAGTAGCCACCGCTTCATGCCCTTGCTTCACCACCCGGAGTTCTTCGTCCAAACTCTTAATTTCTTTAACTTGGCGAATGATTCGGTCTTGTTGCTCAATAATTTGGTCGTTGAGTTGCTTTACGTTCAGCGTTTGTTTCACCACCGTTCCATTTAGGCTATCGATTTGATGCTGCTGATTCACAGATTGCTTTTGCACCGCGTCCATTTTCTTCTTTTGACTCACATAACTCACAATCCAGCCCAGTGCCATCAGCGCCATCACCAATGCCAGCACCGCCATCACCACCTTCACTCCCTGCAAAGGTTTCAGGCACGCTTTAATCTGATAGGCATTATCAAATCTTTTTTCTGGGTCATCGGCTTTGCAGCGTTGTGCCACACGACGCAATCTGCGCCACACTTTAGGAAGTCCCAAAATCAGGATTCCCATACTATAGATGTCGCTGCGGTTGTCGATTTCGCCGGGCACCTGCTGCTCTGGACTGGCATACCCCAAAGTGCCGGCTGGCTCTTTTGCTATGGCATAGTCAGCGCAATCGGCAAACCCAAAATCAATCAGTTTTGGGTGGTGCCCATCTCGTGTAATCAGAATGTTCTCAGGCTTAATGTCGCGATGCACGATTCCATGCGAATGAATATATCCTATGGCATCGCATAGTTCGCCCAATAATCTATATACCTCATTTTTGGAAACCTTTGTAGTGGAGAAAAAGTCACGCCAACTCTCTCCATCCACATATTCCTGTACGATACACAAGCCCAAACCTTCCACCTGCTCATAACTGGTGGTCTGCACCACAAAGGGGTGGTTCAACCTAAAGCCTATCTCAAATTCCTTAGCAAGCAGCTGTTGAAACCGAAGATTCGATTCCATGCCACTAATCAGACGCTTAAGCACATACCATTTGCCCATTCGCTGAGCCTTATACACCTCGGAATAGCCATTTTCTGAACTGTGAATGAGAGTTATATCTGTAAACTCATCGGAAAACGGCGACTGGTTGACACCATTGTTTTGGTAAAAAGCAGATGTTTGCATATCGTTGCTATCATTTTATCAGCAAATATAGCACACTTAGCCAATTATTCCAAGAAATGCTCGCACAATTAGGGCAGCAAATGAATCATGTAGATTGATTGTATTTTAGGCTTGTCAAGCCGCCATTCAGCCCGGCTGTGTAGGAGCCCATATTCGAACCATCACGAATCACATTCTTGATTTGAAGCGGCTGATTCAGCACAAACATCATCACCTCCAGTTTATCGCCAGCAAGCAGCATGGAGTTTTCGCTTTTCATCACCGCAAACATATTGTTTCCTAAGGCCACAAAAGTCACCGACCTGTCGTCGCCCCACTCCACTTCTATCAAGTCGCCATCGCCCACTGTGCTTGCCATAATCACCTTGGTGGATAGGAAGCCTGAGTTGACGACCGATTTTTTCACATAGTCGCTCCAACCCAAATACCCCAGGTATCTTGCTAAAATACTCAAAGAGGAACGACGCGTGGTGCTTTGGCTATTGATATAGCCATAAAAGCGCTTGAGCGTGGTGGATGAAATATCTTCACCCGTCACAATTTTCACTTGAAGTGCCAAGTAGTCGAAGTCAGTAGGAGAATCTAAAGAGTGCTTGAGTTTACCCCTTATTTCTTCCTTCATTCGCTCTATATATTCCTGTTCTGACATGTTTTGTTTTCGTTTACTTCTGTTAGCTTTTGCTTGAATGACTTAGAAACGCATCATTTAACCCAAATCGGTCATTAGGGCTTAACAAGCATTAATACAAAATTAGGTATAAAAATTTGAGGAAGCAATATGCCAACCCATACCATTTCACTCCAAACCATTCCAAACCGTGCCATTCCGTATCAGTACAAGCCAATTCTGCCGAACTAAAGCCCTCATATCACCATCACACATTAATAAAAATAGCATCCGTATCGGCACGAAATATGTCGGTTCTTATTTACAAATCATCATAAAAAGGGCGAAAAACACGCGAAACAAGAATAATTTCAAGCCGCACAGATAGAAAAAAGTCGAAAAACGAGATAATCGCCATGTTATAGAAACAAAACTCATCCAATAAAGCCAAAAAGTGCCATAAAAAGCCATTTGGCATACTTTGGCATTGTTTGCCACATTATGGCATTTGTGAAAAATATACGCATATCGTAATTTTGAATCCGAAGAAATGACGTGGCATATCAATGCCCAACGCTAAAAACTTCATGAACAACTGAATATGTGCCATACACATAACTGAATGTGGATGGTGCGTGGCATAAAAACTAATTAAAACAAAAAAACTACATAAACATCTAAAAGCGTCATCGTTGCTTCGTCAGAAGCTGTTAGAAACGAGAATATTCAAAATTCTGCAGCAGATGGGCAGAGACGGAAACCCACGCTTTTCCATTATGTAGCCTTCAAAAACTGAACTAAAAGATAAAAATGCCTTCTTGGGTTTCAATAGGCACTATTTGGATCATCTATGGGACTATTCGGAAAAGGTAAAGGTGGCGGACTGATGAATGTGATCCGCTGCGACGAGGAAGAGTATTTGGTATGGAAATGGCGTCCATTAGGCCAAGATGTAAACTCTACCACCAGAGAGAATTCCATTCGATACGGAAGTAGCCTTCGTGTCAAAGACGGTGAAGTGGCAGTATTTGTGTATAGGCAAAAAAATGGTGCTGTTCAAGACTTTATCGTCGGTCCTTACGACGACACCATCAAGACCGCAAACTTCCCTGTTCTTTCAAGCATTGTGGGTATGGCTTTCGGTGGCGAATCCCCATTCCAAGCCGAAATCTACTTCATAAACTTGCAAGGCAACAATCAAATTCAATTTGCCATTCCGTATTTTGATGTCACAGACCCTCGTTTGCCCGATTTCCCCGTTCCTGTATCGGTACACGGCACTCTTACTTTTAAACTTGAAGACTACAAAAATTTCATCAAATTAAATCGCCTTGTAAATTTCGATCTCGACTCGTTCAGAAACCAAATAAAGGATGTGATGACCAGAAAAATCAAGGGTATTGTAGCAAATGTGCCCTCTGATTTGTGTATGCCTTTGGTGCAAATGGAACGAAAAATTGATGAAATTAGCGAAGTGCTGGAAAATCGCCTAAAAGACAGATTAGAAGAGTTTGGCGTCACTTTGAAGCATATTGATATAAGCAACATCATGATTGATAAAGAATCCGTGGGCTATTCCGAGCTAAAAGAGCTTACTGGCGGTTTAACTGCGGAAACAATGAGAGCCCAAGCATCTTTAGGCATAAAGAATATGCAAGACACACAACGCCTCGGCTTAGAGAATATGGCAGAAACAATGCGTATTCAGCGTGAGGAAGCTCAACGCGCACAAAGGCTTCAAACCGAATCCAACTTTATGGGCGCACATTCTCTTGACCAACAAACCAGCGTGCTTCAAACAGCTGCGGGCAGCCTTGGCCAAATGGGATCAATGAGCGGTCTCGGTGGCGATGGTGGCATGAACCCTGCCGGCATGATGACCGGCATGATGATGGGCGGTGCCATGGGTGGTCAGATGGCTGGCATGATGAACAATATGGGGCAGCAAATGCAGAATGCGATGAACACTCCACCACCTATGCCTAATGTTCAATACATGCTTGCAGTCAACGGACAGCAAACAGGCCCATTTGGAATGCAGCAACTGCAACAGATGGCTCAATCAGGACAATTAACAAAAAATACTTATGTGTGGAAGCAAGGCATGGCGCAATGGGAACTGGCAGGAAATGTTGCAGAGCTCGCAAGTTTATTCGCTCCTGCATGTCCGCCACCACCACAAGGAATGCCTACACCCCCTCAAATATAATTTAAACACAGTGTGCTTTATGGACGAAAATAGTTTTTACTCCGTCGACCGTTTGGTAGAATTCGGTCTTGGAATGGCGATGGCTCAGCAGATGGTTCAGATGATGAATCAAACCATGCAGAGCATGTATGTGCCCGGCTCTATCCAGTCGATGCCACAAAAACCAGCACTCCAAACAGCCTCATCCTCTTTGGTGTGCTATGTGGGAATCGATGGAAAGCAGGTGGGTCCTTTGAATGAAGCCGAATTGGCAAAGCTTGTTGCCAATAAGCAAATCAACAAAGACACCTACGCTTGGCTTCCTGGAATGCCAGCATGGAAAGCAATTAGTGAAATCCCCGAAATTCTGAGGATTATAGCATTGACACCTCCACCAATCCCATCAAACCTTTGAAATTATGAAATTAAACATTTTTCTTACGTTTATTAGCATTGCTATTGCAAGCCTGATTGGCTATCTCGTGTTTAATGTGGCTGAAGGTCAAGAAAACGACATTTTATGCGGTATTGGAAGTGGAATTTGCTTTGTGGTAATGCTGATACCAATGTTGGGCTTGAAATATCAATCGAGCCGATTGGGCACGAACATTCGGATCCTCTCGACGCTGTTTTTTATAGCCTTCTTAATAAGTAATTTCTGCTTTGCAAGATATGGTATTAATATGCCATACTACATCATTACTGATGGATTACTCTTGGTTATCTACCTCGCCATATTCTATAAAATGCAAGGAATAAAAGATATTTGAAAATTTCAGAACTGCAATTATCCCAACGCCCGAATTGAAACAGGGTGTGTAATGGAGAAAAAATATTAATTAATCACATAAAAATATAACTACTATGTTTTCACCAGAATTAGAAAACTTGATACAAGCAACCCTTGAGGATGGCATTCTTGAGGATAAAGAGAAAGCGGCACTCATAAAACGCGCGCAAGCAGAGGGCGTAGACATCGCCGAGTTGGAAATCTACATCAATTCCATCTTGCAGAAGCGCAAGAGAGAGGCCGACAAAGAAAAAAATGCGAAGCAGGAGCAGATAGCCCAAAAGAAGAAAGAGGCTCTGCGTAAATGTCCAAACTGCGGTGAATCAATTCCCGTTATGGCAATTTCTTGTCCTAAATGCGGTTATGAACTGTCTGACCAAAAGGCGGTGTCTTCCGTTCAAATACTTGCTGACAAAATCGAAAAAATTTCTGTTCAACTCACGAATAAGGATGTCATTCAGGACGATGTCTACAATCAGATTATCAACACAATATCCTTAGCCCCGGTTCCGAATTCCAAACAAGACATCATTGAATTTTTAGCCTTGTCATGCACTAAAGCAAAACATAAAGGCGGATTATGGGGATCAACTTTAGGACGCTTAAAAATTTATGTCACAATCGCCCTCGCAATCGGAATTATTGGTGGAATTATGGGGTTGATTACCGGCATTGATGCATGGTATAGCGGTATGATATTTTTTGACTTTATTTTCTTGGGGTTCGGCGGTTTTACTTTCTTTTTGGGCTTCGGTAGCATCATAAATGAAAACAAAGTGGCAGCTGCTTGGCGTGACAAATTTGAACAAGTAATACTCAAGGGACGCAGTTTGCGCGCTGACGCAGAATTCACACAGCAACTTGACTTTTACGAGAGCAAACTGAACAGTAAATAAGCACTTAAAATCGCAATATTTCAATCACCCTCTCATCAATCATGGGAGGGTGACTATACACAAAATAAACAAACGAATATGAAACGAACAATTATTTACGTATTCGGTCCTAAGCGGCTGGCATCGCTCTACTTCGCAAACAAGGAACTGGAGCAGAAAAGTGGCGGTTGGCTGAAAATCGGGCAGACATCATCCTCCGATGATGGCATGGACAAGCGCGATGTGGCTATTAACAGAATAAATCAGGAAACAAAAACAGGGATTCCTGAGGTGTGTCAGTTGTTCGATGTTTTTGAATATCCCGAACAGCAAGGAAACACCGACGACAAGATTCGCAATATTCTGACCGACGACATATACAATTTGGAATGTTCACGAACTCACAACAAGGAAATTGAGAAATACGAAATTAAGGCTGGACGTGAGTTTGTGTATGGCGTTACAAGAAATCAGGTGTTCAACGCCATGGCAAAGTTTGAGCGCGACATCATATTAAGCGAATATGGCAACGAAGGCTTCGATGCGCTAATGGAACTCATAAAAAAGAACAACACTGATGTTTCACCATTTGAAAACGGGGAAGATGTCGACGCCAACGCTATAATACCAACTACAGATTCTGAATTTAGCGACAAACTATGGTATGCCGTGATTGAAAAGATTAGAGACCATGTGCACACCCACATCAGCAAGCCCATCGGCAGACCATACCTCGGCTTCAAATCACCCACACATGACAGCTTCGATTACTGCATGAGCTACAGCGTAAGATACGACCTGACTAACATAGCAATTCGCACTCACAGTGGCGAAGATCCCAAAAAAGATATGATAAAATACATCGCAGACAACGAAGACATCCGTTCACAGTTCCCGAATCTAATAATGGAGCAAGGGGCAAAGAATAAGGACAAGTGGTCATGGATCATCTCTGACACGCTCGACAAGCCATTCAACGAACTGGTAGACTGGTTCGCCACCACCTTTCTAACATTCTACAAAACATTTGAGAAAGCAGGGCAATGACATACATGTCGCCACTTTTAATTAATAATATACAAAAAATGGCACAGAGCAATTAAGTTCATTGCTGTTTTGCATGTATATTGATTTCAGAATAGTGTATATATAATTTATCCCAAAACATAATTTAACCGCATAAAAAAGGAGGTAAAGTTTGGCAATAAAGAAAAGTAACAAAAATAGCATTTAATTCAGACGCAGTAGCATGGTGACGTGCGTCTGACAAATAGTGAAACTATTAACTGATTAACTAACAACCCTGCAAAAACGGGGAGTATTATAACTAATAAAAAACTATGCCTTATAAAATTGAACCTGTAGGTCGCGGTACAGAAGATAATAAGTCAATTTACCCGGTTACATATGGTCAAGGAAATGACAAAACCGCGAAAATATGGTATAATAATGATGGTAGCATTAATTATGATTCTACCTATTCTGAATGGTATTTAAAAAAACACAAATTAGGCCGTTTTGCCAAATCAGACGATGATGACGCAAAAAAAGAGCGTTCAAAAGCGAAATCTAAATCTGGAGGGGGAAGCTGCTTACGCACTATCCTTTGCCTACCTCTCAAAGGGCTATGGTGCAGCACGAAAAGTTTCTTAACACTACTTGGCTTGGCATTTATTTTTAAATTGTTCGGTGATGATGAATAATTGAGGATGCATTACTTCTAAATACAGCTATCGCTATTGAAAAAGATGTTCAAGAAAATAGTGAAAACTATTATTGCAATTATTATAATTCTTATTGCAATTATTATAGTTGGGGCAATACTGATTACCCCAACTATAATATTATACAGAATTTCAACGATACACTCATGGTTCATTGTCAATGTTTGGCATATTTCTGAGATTGAAACATTGAAGAGGAATCTCAGAAGAGCATTTCCTAACAAGGGAAATGCTGAAATAAAAAAAATAGCTACCAAATGCGTTGAAGGAAATATGGATTTCATAATTGAGTATTTTAAAAAGACCATCTACTGCGAACATCAAATAAAAAAACACTGTAAATTCACGAATTTGGAATTACTCTATGAAAAGTTTCAAAACCACAAATTTATACTATGCTATGGTGGGCACATGCTGAATTTTGAACACCTTATATCTCTACCACTGCACACAAAAGAATATGGGATGTGTCAATTATACTTGGGGAACACAAAACAAAAAGGGAAAATAGCGAAATGGATACAACGAAACAGAGAAAAATATGGAGCTATATGCATTCCAACCAGTTCTCCGATAAAAACATTGCTCAATCTTAAGAAAGAAATGGACTTGGGAAAATCATCAAAAAAAGGTTATTTATTCGGTACTTTAGCAGATTACGATACATTAAGTAACGACATGCACGTGACAACCTTATTTAATAAGGATTTTGAAGTGGTAACCGGTTCGGAGAGAATTGGAAGAAAATTTAATATGGCTTTTGTGTATGCACATATCAGGCGTACTAAACGAGGATATTACGAAGTGGAATTCAAAGAATTAAATCCTACCGACTTGGCAACAAACCCATACGCATATACAGATGAATTTGTAAGATTATTGGAAACCAACATTAAAGAGAGCCCCGAACTCTGGCTCCAATGGTCAGAACCACGCTTTTAGCTCCCAAAAAAATGCTTTTGTTAATCACAAGGAAATTTGTAAATTTGCAGGTATGATGAGGCAAAGTGAAAAAATGAAGAGTGGACGGCTGGGGCTTTATGTGGCTCTGCTGGTGAGTGCATTGGTGGTGATGGCGCTGCTGCGCAACTGCGGGGGCGGCGAGATTCCGCTGCAACCGGGTGCCGACAATGTAAGCAAGAGCGGGGGCGACACGCTCGATGTGGCTATCGAATACTCCCCCATCAGTTACTACACCTACGCCGACACGCTCGGTGGCTTGAACTACGATTTGCTGCGCATGGTGTCGAAGCGCATGGGGCAACCTATGAAATTCCATTCGGTGGTGACGCTGAGCAAGGCTCTGGAGGAACTTGACCGTGGCACCTATGACTTGCTGGCTGGGCAGTTTCCCTCCACTACGGAAGCGCAGGAGAAATATCTGTTTACCAACGATGTGTTCCTCGATAAGCAGGTGCTGGTGCAGCGCAAGGACGCGAAGGGGGGCACAGCGGTAAAGTCGCAACTCGATTTGGCTGGCAAAACGGTGTGGATTGTGAAAGATTCGCCTATGCGTGAGCGTGTGGAGGCGCTGAGCCGAGAGATTGGCGACACTATCCATATACAGACCGAAAACAGTTACGGTCCTGAGCAACTTTTCCTGAAGGTGGTGACTGGCGAAATCAATTACGCTGTAATCAACAGCCACATTGCCCATCAACTTGCGAAGAAATATGCCGACAAGGTGGACGTGAGCCGCGACATCAGTTTCTCGCAACTCCAGTCGTGGGTGCTGAAAAAGGGCAACACGGATTTATGTAAAAAAATCAACGAGCAAATCAAAGCCATCAAAGCCGACTCGCTCGCCTATTCCACCCTGCTCCACCGCTATTTCTAACCATCGTGGATATTAAAAGTCAACAAGTCTACGAGTCAACAGGTCAACGAGTTTGGGGGCTGGTGGTCCCGATTGGGTCTGCTTGGGTCTGTTATGGGTCTGTTATGGGTCCGATAAGCAGAACACCGATTTAATCCATTTAAATCCATTTACACCCTATTTTAAAAAATAAAATCACACCATAACGTAGGGACATGCCTTTGGCGAGAGCACTGAAAAAGTCCTGTTTTTTAAAGACCAAAACGAAAAATGCTTACGATTTATAACTTTTCTTTCCACAAATCGCCTCAATAAGGCTATGATAGGCAGAAAAAGAAGGGTGAAACGACTATTTCTCCGTTATTAACTTTCAATCTGAAAGTTGATTTTACTTTTTCTGTGCTTTCGCCTTCGGCATGTTTCAATGGCAATCAGCATCTCACCACACATTATGATTCGGGGGATTCGTTGGCTTTTAATTTTTGGATATATGCCAACTCGCTTACGGCGTAATCTTGGCTGGTGGGGTCGTCGAGAAGGGATTTGAACACTTTTTCCGCCTCGTCAAGTTTGCCGAATTCAATCAGCGAATAGCCGTGGCGGCGCTTCAAAAACGACAGCAATTTCTGCACATGCTCTGGCAAGTCTTCATCTTCGGGGAACTGCTGGCGCACATCATCGACAATCATTTCAATCTCCTTGAACACTCGCAGGTCGCCACTATTGGCAAGCACATTCACATACTCCATGGCATGGTGAATATCGCCAGTGCTTTTCACCATATTGAGGTAATAAAACGCCTTTTCAAACAGGCACAATTCGCAGTAGCAGAAACCCAAACAGTAAACTGCTTGCAGCAATTGCTTAGTGGCTTCCTTGCTCACCGAGAAAAAGCGGTGGCGTGTGCTGCGAAACACATTCTCGAAATGCGCAATAGCCTCGAAATAGCGGTTGGAGAGCATGTATCGCCGTCCCCAATACATATTGTAGGCAATATCGGTGTCAGTCACATTCAAGAGCAACTGCTGCTCCTCGGTGAGTTCGTCAGTTTTTTCCTCCTTCACCTTGATAAGCGCATCTTTCCACATATATTCGGCTTCGGCGCGCATCTGCTCTGCCGAGGAGTAGTCGTAGCCCATCAAGAATGTGATGGCTAAAGGGGTCTTGTCGCCAGCGGTGGCGGCAATGGAGTTGCGCATATTAGCATCGCCATGGTCGAGAGCCACCACCACACGGAAAAATGCGCTGTGGTCGGTCACGCCTGCCTCACGCATAGTGATGGTGAGCGCATAGTTGGCATTAGCGTTCTCGCTCATAGGCGTGTGATATGTGGCAATGGCAGTTGCCACCGATGAGCAAAACGATGGGCTGTCGGCGTTCTCGTTCACGATAAACGCAGCAAGGTTCACATCCTCCAAATTACAGTCGTCGGCATCATACTTGGTCAAGCCACCATCGTTCACCACTTGCAGGCGTGAAAGTTCTATGTCGCTTCTGCCAAGCATACATTCCAGCAGATAACCAAGGTTGAAACTCTTATCATGTTCAAATTCCAAATTGGCAGGTGGCAACTGACCGTGCCTCAACTCCTGACTGCGAATCAGAAACAACTCTCGCTTGCGTTCGGAAAAAATTCGCTCCACATCGAGCGTGCCCTCGTCGCGTGCATTTTCCAAGGCGTTTTTCAGTCGGTCGTTGTAGGAGCGTTGCGCCTGAAAGCAAGCCGCAAGCGATTCGGCAAGCAATTGCACCGTCATCACGTCGGCATAGAAGGAAATATGCACCGTCACTTCACAGTCCTTCTCCATGTTCTCATACGAATATTTGAAGCGGTATTCAGTAAAGTTGCAAGTGTTGCACACGCTTCGCACAATGTCGATATAGCGTGCCGGAATGTCGAGGATTCGGGGATATAGCACTTCCACGCCGCCATTACGATTGGCGTAGGCCACGAAATGCCCACCTTGAAAGTCGAAGTAGTATCGGTCAAAACCTCTCGGCTTGTCTTCGTCGTCGGCGTCGATCTGAAATTTGCAGTTGTATTGGGCAAAAAATTGCTTCAGCACCTCCACAGCATTGGGGTACGACGCACCGTCAGCACCAGATTCGCCATCAGATGCAGTATGATTGGAATCAGCCTGAAAGCGGCTCTTCACGTAATTTATGCCTTTATTTAAGAGAGAGTCAAAATCCATATATGTTTTTCGTTATGTGTTTTTTATCACAATCACAAAATTAATCACAATTCCCCACATTACCAAATCCACCCACATCTTCCCCACACCTTCCCACACACCTTCCCCCACGCCTCACACAGATCCCACGAATCTCACGGAGGCTCATTGTGAAAGAAAAATCCCACAGATTTGATTGGTGAGGGGAAAAGAAACACCAATTTAATCCATTTAAATCCATTCCCACCTATTTCTTTGTAAAATCCCATTTTGGGATAAGCATATTTAGAACGGCTATAAATAAGGAAGTGCGAAGAAATTCCGTTAGGAATTTGATGTGTGTAGGCAGGTATGCAGAAATGATGGAGTTGAGCGAAGCGAAACGGAATCATTTCGAAATGCCTGCAACAGAGATGCCAATATTGTGCATTCCAGCGGAATGCGACAACATCAAATTGCCCATTGAATGCGAAATCGCATCCCGCTGGGATGCGTATTTGTTATTCGACATTTGCAGGCATTTCGCTTCGGTTATACTACATTTCGCTTCGCTCATTACGCATAACCTTCGCTGCATACCTGCCTACACACATCAAATCCCTACGGGATTTTTTCTTATCATTAGGCATATATTATTCAAGTCTAATAACATACCAAAAATGGCTTTAAATTTGCATTTTTTGGAAATTATAACCATGCTGAATGAAACCCAGCATGATTTTCATCTCATTTTTATGAAAAATTACTATATTTGCAATATGGCTAATACTTACTATCAACTATACTACCATGTCGTTTTTGCGGTTTCAAGTCGTGAAGCCACAATTATGGAGTCGTGGCGAGAAGAACTGTACAAATATATCACAGGGGCTGTACGCAACCAAAAGTGTGAGTTAATTGCCATTGGTGGTATGGCAGACCATGTACATCTTCTTGTGCAAATTCCTCCAAAAATCTCCATCAGTTCATTTGTGCAATCCATAAAAATTCAAAGCACAAATTGGATTAACGAGAAACACTTCTGCAAGGGAAAATTTGGTTGGCAAGAGGGTTACGGAGCTTTTACGGCAAGTCGCTCCCATGTGCCACAAATCAAAAACTACATCTTCAATCAGAAATCACATCACAAACAAAAAGCCTTTCTTGAAGAATACATAACCATGCTTGAGGGATATGGTGTGGAATACAACAAGGATTATATATTTAAGTCCTTATAAACCGCAGATTGAAAGACCATTAAAAGCATTTTATTTAGGAATTAATTTACAAGTTGTCCCTGTAATCATATATAGTGATGAATGTGAAAAATTCCGTTAGGAATTTGATGTGTGTAGGCAGGTATGCAGAAATGATGGAGTTG
>SAMEA104315420__coassemble_886_pt1 | contig 15832 bp, 13 predicted proteins | sample SAMEA104315420__metabat2_low_PE_049 | metagenome-assembled genome bin SAMEA104315420 (sample SAMEA104315420) | gut metagenome | biome: Monkey gut; feature: monkey-associated habitat; material: faeces | place: China | collected 2013
GCTCGCCTTCGGCGAAAAACCAATCTTCAGAAATCAGATTATCCGAAAACGCGAACAAAAAGAGGTCCGAATGCGTTATGCGTGCTGGAATGTGATAATTTGTATTTGTGTCAAATAATTAATACACAATGTGTTATGTTAATTATAGGCGGACGTGAAATATCACGTCCCTACCAAAATGTTGGTTATCGTCTTGAGAAATTTGATGCAGTTTTTTACCAAGAAATCATTATATCATTAGGGGTTTTTCGCCGTGAAACGGCGAGAGGTTTTTATCCTTGGGGCAATGTGGTGAGCCCTCGTGAGAGGGTGGCGGAGGGATTGTGTGGTTGGCGGCATGGAAACTCGTTTCCAATGACGCAAAGCGCACAGTCGCTCCGCCAAATGCGAAGCATTCCACATTGCTCCAAGGCTGTTTTTTATGTTTTTGTTTTTGATTCCATTCACAATTCGGCAACAAAGCATAATCATTGCTCCCCAGTATTTTTCCATTGAACCTTATTTTTGGTGGAGGAGGTGGGAGATGGCGGTGTCGAGGATGGTGTCGTGGCCGGACAGGCGGTCGGCTTCGGTCATATCCACTTTGATGTCGGGGGCTACGCCAAATTCGGTGATATTGCCTTCAGCGTCGCGGATTACCGCCGCAGAGAAGCGCACGCTCCAGCCGTTGGGCAGTTCGCTGGTGAATGGCAATCCGCAACCGCCGCCAGTGGTGTCGCCAATGATGGTGACATTGGGGAGTTGCTTCATAATCGACACGAAATTGTTGGTGGCGCTGAAACTGCCACGGTTGCAAAGCACCACGATGGGCTTATTGTAGTGCTGACGGCCCTTCGCCGGGCTAAAATCATAGTTATAAGGTTTGGAAAACGCATTGTGGGCAGGGCCAGTCTTGTGGCTGATGCTTCCCACCGTCATTTTCTCGTTGATGAATCTGCCCACCAGTTTTTCCACATTGGTGAGGAATCCGCCGCCATTGCTGCGCACATCGATAATCAGTCCGTCGCTACTTGCCAAATAGGCTAAAATGGCATCGAGATTGCCCTCGCCGATGCCGTTAGAGAAATCGCCGTAGTACATATAGCCGATGTTGCTGCTCAAAATCTGGTATTTGATACCGCTTGTGCGCTTGTATTCGAAATTGAGGTAATGCTCATCGATGAGGCGTTCGTCGTAATTGATGGGGTATTTTTCCCAAATCCAGTAGCGCGACACATCGCTCGCGTTGATCAGATTGGTGTGGCCATCTTTCAGTTCCTTCAGCATATCGCTGCAGAGGTTGAAGAGTTCGCCGCTGTTGATGCCCTTAGTGATTTTCGCGCGGTATTGCTTGCCCACAGCGTCCCAATCCACATTCTTGTACTCAAAGAATGTGTAATGCTCGTCGAGAATGGTCCATAGCGCATCGAAATTGCCTTCGGCATCGTTGCTGAAAGTCTGTTCGCTGCAAGCCGAACCGAGGCACGCCATCACCGAGAGTGTGAATATGTGAAACCACTTTTTCATTATTTCCTTTTCTTAGTGCTCATCAAATTGCAACCGATACCAATCACCAGACTGTGGCTGAAGGCGCGCGTGGTGATGTGGCACACATTCGACGACTCAATACGGTTTCGGTAGCCGATACGCAGCACCGTGTTGGCTCCGATAGCATAGTCGGCATAGAGATAGTTGGTGAGGTCGAAGCGATTGCCCCACCAGCCGAAATGCGCCAAATTCTTGCGGTTGCCCACATATATCTCATAATACGCCTCATCGTATTCGGGCGAGAAGAACGCGCCCACCACAGGGAGCGACATTTCGTAATTCAGCGTGATGGCACGCTTCCAAAGCGTGGTGGAATACGAAGCCATGGCATTCACGCCGGCAGCCACATTGATACGAGCCGACACCACATTGTTGCTATTATTGGTGTTGTAAAGCACGCCGCCACGGAATTGCGCCATCGGGCCCACCATCACGGCAAACTTTTGCCACGGCACATTGCTCCAACTGCGCATACCAGCCCACTTGAAATCAGCCAGCAGCGCGTGCATGGTGTGGTTGCCGGCAGGATTGTGGGTGAGTTCGTAGTCAACGCCACCCTCCATGATTCGGCACCAGCGCGAGGCGTGGTTGCGGCACATATTGGCGTATGCCACACGGAAGTGCGGACCATCGTAGGCAATGGGCGAAACGTAGGTGTCGCGCTGCGATCCATGGCCAGCATCGAGGGTAAACATACTGGTGGTCACCTTCGTGGAATCGGCAGAAATGGTGGCTTGTGCGCTTGCATGGCTCACGCACAGCCAAAGAATAAGCATTGATATGTATGCCGAAAGTTTATTCATCGCCTTCGCCGAAGAGGCGGGTTTGTCCTGTCAGTTGGTCGCGCACCTCCTGCTGGTTGATAGCGTCGGAGAGCGTGGCATCGGTGTCGGTGTTGTCCATCTCAGCCACGGTGGCAGCGGACTGATCTTCTTCCTCCGGCACTTCGCGAGGCTCGATTTCAGTCACCGAGTCGATGGTGAAATTGCTTACACGCTTACCCTTAGCCTTGAAACTCTTCACACCGATGTATTCGTCGGCATCAATCACCAGATTTTCGCGGAAAGCGTCGCCACCGCCAAATTTCACATCGAAGCGAGGGAACTTCTCGTCGGTGAGCGTGAGCAGTTTGGAATCGGGGTTGCCGCCAATCATGCTCTGCTTGTTGTTCTTGTCTTCGAGCGTGCATCGCTTGATGTAGAGGAAGCCCTGGTCGGCATCATCGACGATAGCCGTCCACACCTTGCCCTCCACATATTTCTCGATGCGGAGAATGCCGTCTTCGTAGTGGTTGGTGGCTTCGCTGGTGGTGGTGTAGAAGTCGCCATTTTTCATAATCACGAGAATACGGTCATCGCCACTGAACTTGCCAAGCGAGAAACCGTGGTTCTCGTAGTTGAGGCGAAGCACATCGGGGTCGAACCACACTTCACGGTCGCCGAGGGTTGACACGCCATGCTCCTTGAGCGAAATGCGGTGCACCTCGTTTTTGGTCACAAGATTGCCACGGGTGAGTTTGCCCTTAATGCCGAGTTCGGCAAGGTCGATGTCGAATTGCAGCACCTTCAGGCGTGGCTTAGGCTTGAGCGTGATGCGAAGCACCTCAGCCTCACCGTTAGGATTGGCGGTGAACCACATCACCTTGCTGCCCGGCTTGCCTTGCGTAAGGTCGTATTCACGGTCGCGTGTCACGCCCGTAACGGCAAATCGCTTCATATACACGATGCCGCCGCGTCCGTCTTGATAGAGCACATTGTAGATGGTGCGCGTGTCGTTGCGCTTAAACACATTCAGGTAAATCACATTCTTACCCACATATATCTTCTCGCTCACCTTAATCACCTTAAACTTACCATCTTTGTAGAAAATGATAATGTCGTCGATGTCGGAGCAGTTGCACACAAATTCGTCCTTCTTCAGAGCGGTGCCGATAAAGCCGTCGGCACGGTTGATGTAGAGTTTTTCGTTAGCCTCAGCCACCTTCGAAGCCACGATGGTGTCGAAATCGCGAATGATGGTGCGGCGTGGGAACTGGTGGCCGTATTTCTTTTTCAGCCCCTCAAACCACTTGATGGTGTGTTCCACCAAGTGAGCGAGTTTGTTGTCGATGTCGGCAATGCGCTCGTTGAGGGTGGCGATGTAATTGTTAGCCTTGTCGATGTTGAACTTCAAGATGCGTCCCATCTTGATTTCGAGCAGGCGGAGAATGTCGTCGCGAGTGATGTCGCGCACAAACTGCGCCTTGAATGGGTCGAGACGCTTGTCGATGTGAGCCACGGCAGCATCGAGGTCTTTCGCCTGTTCGTAGCCACGATCCTTATAGATGCGCTCCTCGATGAAGATTTTTTCAAGTGAGGCGTAAAGCAGCGATTCGAGAGCGTCGGCACGCTGATACTCCAAATCCGCTTTCAGAATTTGCTTGGTGCGGTCCACGCTGTAGCGCAACAGTTCGCTCACGTTGAGGAACTGAGGCTTCTCGTCCTTAATCACACAGCAGCAAGGCGAAATGCTGGTTTCGCAGTCGCTGAACGCGTAGAGCGCGTCGATAGCCTTGTCGCTCGATGTGCCAGGCTGGAGTGTGACGATGATTTCGGCTGTGGAGGCGGTGTTGTCTTCCACCTTTTTGATTTTGATTTTACCCTTTTCGGCCGCTTTCAGGATTGATTCAATCACAGAGGCAGTGGTCTTGCCGTAAGGCACGTCCTTCACCAGCAGCGTTTTATTGTCGATTTTCTCAATCTTGGTGCGCACACGCACATTGCCGCCTCGCTCACCGTCCTTATAATTGTTCACGTCGATGTAGCCGCCAGTGGGAAAGTCGGGGTAGAGGTGGAACTCCTCGCCACGCAGATAGCTGACAGCCGCATCAATGATTTCGCAGAAGTTGTGAGGCAGAATTTTACACGACAAGCCCACGGCAATACCCTCGGCACCTTGCGCAAGGAGCAAAGGGAACTTGGCAGGGAGCGTGATAGGCTCCTGGTTGGTGCCATCGTAACTCCAAGTCCACTCGGTGACCTTATTATCGAACACCACTTCAAGGGCAAACTCCGACAGGCGCGCCTCGATGTAACGGCCAGCCGCAGCTCCGTCGCCAGTGAGAATGTTACCCCAGTTACCTTGCGTATCTACCAGCAGCCCCTTCTGACCGATAGCCACCAGAGCCGAATAGATGGAGGCATCGCCGTGTGGGTGATAGTGCATGGTGTCGCCCACGATACCAGCCACCTTAGCGTAGTGGCCGTTGTCGCTCTTTTTCATCACGTGCATGATGCGGCGTTGCACAGGTTTCAAGCCATCTTCGATGTGTGGCACCGCACGCTCCAAAATCACATAACTGGCGTAGTCGAGAAACCAATTCTCGTACATGCCAGAGAGTTGCAATTTCTTGTCTTTGGGCAATTTGTAGGAAGAATGGGCAGAAGTAGTGCCGTCGTCGGAGATCACTTCTTCGGCTTGCACATCTTCCACTGGAGCGTCGGATGCTTGGGTATCGTTCATTTCGCCCTCAGGGTTGGTGGCCTGTGGTTGTTCGTTCAATTCTTCGGGTGTCTTCTCGTTGTCGTTGTTCATATTTTGTGGGTAAAATCTGCGTAATTTAGCAATTAACCTACAAATTTAACAAAAAATCTTGATTACTGCCCCCTTTCTTCCTCTTTTTATTAATGTGGAACGCGGCTTTAACCCAGTTTCGGCCTGGATTGAAGTGGTGAAAAGTGAGTGAAAAGTGAGAAAATGAATAAAAAATGGCGTATTTGTTTGTTTATTAATATAAAATGACTATTTTTGCAATGATAATTAGAGGATAGATGAATAGTGTCTATAAAAAAGATGAGAGAAATCATTTTATGTGAATCTGTAAGACTATTATTTACTTTCCCTAAAATTTTTGTTAAACATTTTCTAAAAACTAAATGACAATGAAAAAAGTTATTTTGATGCTTGCGTTTGCTGCCTCATTGATGGTAGTGAGCTGCGGTAAAGGTGACGGTAAAGCTGCTGGTAGCGATTCTGCTGCCGCTGTAGAACAAACTGCTGATGATGCTGCTGAAGCTCTCCCAACAGAGCCATTCACCCTCAAAATTAGAGGTGTGAGCGGTGGTGAATGGGACAACTTCAAACCATGCCTTGGTGAGGCAAAATTCACTTTGGGCGCTGAAGAAGGCGACATGGTGAACGTGGAAGTGATGGTTCCTTTCGAATCAAGAAATGCGCGCGCGGTGAAGGGTGTAGAATCGGCTAACTACCAAATCTACTACTCTGGTGAAGACAACAAAAACATTTACTGCGATCCAATGCTTGAACTCGACAAGGCAGAAATCCCTGCTGTAGTGGAATTTGTTAACGCTGGTAAGACTGGCGAGGAAAAAGATTTCAAATATGTGGGTAAGTTGAAGAAGGCTGATGTGCTTGCTATGATTAAGGATGGCGAGATGGGTGCATTGGTTAAGAACTTCAAGTTCCAGGAATGATCCTAAATTTTCTGATTTAAAGACAATAATTGTTTGATATGATGATTGCTGCCCGCTTGGCGGGTGGCAATCTTTTTTTGCCTTTTTTGGGTGGAGGGGGATTTTGGGAGCACTCGGAGCACTCGGAGCAGCTCGGAGCACTCGGATTTTTTGAGGGGATTTTGTGGTGGGGGATTTTGGGAGCAGCTCGGATTTTTTTGAGGGGATTCTTTTTTTTGGGGGGGTGGTGGGGTGTGTTTTGGATTGTAAGTGTTGGAAAAAATTAAAAAATGATTAATATTTTGCATATTTTTGTTACAATTTGGGAAAAATGCGTATCTTTGCACTATAAAATTTTATACACTATAAAAGTTTTAAATGTTATCAGAGAACTAATTAGTTATAAATTAGTATTTTGAAAAAAACTATTACTAAGCAGACTATGGCTAACGCAAAATTAGACACATTAGATTACAAGATTTTAAAGATGCTTTCGATTGACGCAAGAAAGCCTTATCTTGAAGTGGCTCGCGCCTGTGGCGTGAGTGGCGCCGCTATTCATCAGCGTATTCAGAAACTATATAGCATGGGTGTGGTGAGAGGTTCGATTACATTGATTGATCCATCATCGGTAGGATTCGACACTTGTGCTTATGTGGGTATTTTCCTGAACGACTCATCGAAGTACGACGAGGTGATAGCACACCTCAAGGAAATGCCTGAAGTGGTGGAATGCTATATCACAACCGGCAAGTACGACATGTTTGTGAAGCTTTACGCAAAGAATAACGACCATTTGCTCCACTTAATTCACGACAAGTTCCTGACTATGGGTCTTGGCAGAACCGAAACACTGATTACTTTCAAGGAAGTGTTTAAACGCCAAATTCCTGTAGAAGACTAAGAAACTCTTCATTTTTTTATTTGGACAACCTTTCCTCGCCCAGGTTTCGCATTTTCTCTGTTGTGGCTTGCCCATGATGAGACAGGCGTGACCTGAGTGAGGATTTTTATTTATTAAACTATGAACGATAAGGCACATATTCTTCTCGATGCTATCAGTATAGCTCGTGGAGCAGGACAAATTCAGATGGCGAATTTCCGTAGCGCCACGCTGAAAGTGGAAACGAAAGACAATGAGTACGACTTGGTGACGGCAGCCGATAAGGCTTGCGAGGCATTTGTGGCAAGCAAGGTGCATGAATTGTATCCCACACATTCGGTGTTGAGCGAGGAATCGGGCGACGACGATGTGAAAAGCGATTGGCAATGGGTGGTTGATCCAGTGGACGGCACCACCAACTTTAAGTCGGGACTGCCTTATTTCACCATTTCGATTGGTATTCGCTACCGTGGCGAAACGGTGATAGGGGTGGTGTATGCGCCACGCCTCGACGAACTGTTCACCGCCGTGAAGGGCGAGGGCGCGATGCTCAATGGCGAACCCATTAAATGCTCGGCTTGCACCTCGATTTCGCAGGCTGTGGTTTGCACAGGATTTCCTTACGACAAGGCGGAAAATGCCGATAACAACATTGCCGAATCGGTGCGCATGATTCCAAAGGTGCGTGGTTACCGCCGTTTGGGCTCGGCATCGCTCGACATTTGCTACACTGCGGCTGGCATTCTCGACGCCTTTTGGGAACTGAATTTGCACATTTGGGACGTGTGTGCGGCATACTTGATAGCCACCGAGGCAGGGTGTGAGATTCACCGTCTGCGCACCGACCGTGCCGAATCGGTGCTGATTTCGCCCAAGGCGCTCACTCAGCCCATGCTTGATGTGCTGCTGCCCTCAGGTGATGGCATTTTGGAGAGCGCGCGGAAGTAGCGGACCATGATGGGGAGGGTGATAGCTGCCGAAATCGCATCGGCGAAGGTTTGGCACACTTCCACACCGAAAATGCCCCAATAGATGGGCAGCACGATGATGAGCGGAATGAAACACAAGCCATTTCGCAGTGCTGCCACCACATTGGCGGAGATTGCCCAACCGCTCGTTTGCAGCGCCATGTTGCTCATGATGATGAAGGCGGTGAGCGGCCAAGTGATGATTTGCCATCGCAGCGCCGCGGCACCCACTTCCACCACGGCAGGGTCGTGGCGCATGAGGTCGATCACCTCTTCGGCAAAGTAGAAGCCAGCCACGCAGCACACTGCCAGGAACATGAGGCAGAGTTTGATGGCGTAGAGATATCCTTTGCGCACACGCTTAAAGAGGCGTGCGCCGAAGTTGAATCCGCAAAATGGCTGGAATCCTTGACCAATGCCAATCACCACCGAGAACACCACAAAACTCACACGCCCCACAATGCTCATGCCGGCAATGGCAGAGTCGCCAAACGAGGCTGCCGCCAAATTGAGCAACATGGTGGAAACGCTTGCCAAACCTTGGCGCGAGAGCGATGGCGTGCCGCCTTTCAGCATCTCCGTCATGTAGTGCTTGTTGAGGGCGATGAATTTCAGCGTGAGGCGCAGATTTTCGCCCCTTATCGCCAACACGTACAATACGATAAAGCCGACCAACTCGCTGAGAATGGTGCCGATAGCCGTGCCGGCGATGCCCATTCCGAAGGTGAATGTGAACAGCGGTACCAGTGCCACATTGAGCACTGCGCCCGTCATCATACCCACCATGGCAGAGACGGCGTTGCCCTGAAATCGCATTTGATTGTTGAGCGTCATGGTGGCGGTAACGATAGGCGTGCCGAGCAGCATAATGCCTAAATACGTTTTGGTGTAGGGGAGAATGGTGGGCGTGGAGCCGAATGCCATGGAAAGCGGTTCGAGAAACAGCAATGCCACGATAGCCAAAGCCACACCTGTGATGATTGACAAATAAAACGAAGTGCTTGCCATTCGTTCGGCCTCGTTGCGGCGTTTGGCTCCGAGTTGGCGTGAAATGAAGGTGCCAGAGCCTTGCCCGAAGAAGAAACCGATGGCTTGCACAATAGCCATAGCTGGGAACGCCACGCCCACAGCGGCAGTGGCTTGCGTATTGATTTGCCCCACATAGTAGGCATCCACGAGGTTGTAGATACTCGTGACAAGCATACCGGCGATAGTGGGGATAGCCATGCGAGAAATCACCTTTCCCACATTGCCACGCGTGAGGAATATGTAGTTGTCTTTGTTTCTCATTATCTGAGTAGAATCATTACGCCACTGATGGCGAGATAGATATAAACTAAAATGCGCAGCAGATTGATGGATATTCGGCGGAATACCAGTGCGCCAATCACATTGCCGATAATCACCCCGCCTATGCCGTAAAGGAAACCGTAGCCCACGGCAGGTGTGACGAAGCCGTTGTAGGCACGCACCATCGCCATGCCTATGTTGCCAATCAGGAAGTAGGTTTGCACGGTGGCCATATAGTGGTTTTTATCGGTTTCGGAAGCGAGGAAATAGAGCACTGCCGGTGGACCTTGCATGGCGAAAAGTCCGCCCATAATGCCACTGAGCGAGCCAGCCGCCACTTGTGTGGAGCGCGAGGGCTTGAGGTGGATATGCCCGTTGATAAACAGGAAATAGATGCTCGCAAAAATGAGCACGCAGCCCAAAATGGTGTTGAGCACCGTGTCGTGAATCTGTGTGAGGGCGAAAATGCAGATGGCTGAAAATGCCATGAATGCCACCAGAATGAGCCAAAGGTGATTCCAACGGATATGGCGCCACATCCTCACTGCCACTATCAGCGAGGTGCAAAGTGCTAAGATTCCGGATAGGGCAGTGGCTTCGCCGTAGCTGGGCATGAGTGCCGTGAGCCACGTCATGATGAAGATGCCGAATCCGAAGCCCGTGACACGCTGCACGAAGCTCGCTCCGATACAAAGCAGTAGTAAATATAGATGCGCGTCCATGTTTTCAGTTCTGTGTTGAGAGTTTTTTTAAAAAATCGGTTACTCGTTGCCGTCTTCCTCGTTGAGGGTTTTGAGTGCCACTTTTGCAGATTTGTGCTGCTGATTGGCGGCTTTCTCATACCAGTATCTTGCCAGTTTGTGGCTTTTCTTGATGCCGAATCCGAAGTGGTAGCAAACGCCTAACTTGTATTCAGCCTCCGCATAGCCCTTCTCGGCTGCTTTTTTCCACCATTCAATGGCTTTGTCGAGGTCTTTTTCCACCTGGTCGCCCTTCATGTATTCCACACCCAGCATGGTTTGTGCCACCGAATCGCCTTTCTCGGCTTTCTGCCTCAATTCCTCGATGTTTGGCTTCGGGGCTTCGTGTTCGCCACTTCGTGGTGTGGCAGATGGGGTGGTGATTTGTGGTTTTTGGCGATGCGTTTTGCGCTTGTTGCGCCGGTGCTTTGTGGTGGTTTTGCGTTGCGTGGTGGTGTCGGGTTTGGTGGGCATGGCTTCCACGCTCACACCTTCAATTTCAGCCACGGTTTTCTGTGTGCTGCAGCAACTGCCCAGCACCAGCATCAACGATGATATGATAAAAATGAGTAATCGCATAAATAATGTATACAATATACAAAATTACTGCTTTTATCCTTAGTAATCAAACGCTGTGTGGAAAAAGCAACGGAATGTTGCCGCCATTGGGTGAGGCGGGCAACATTCCGTTGGGAATATGCTTATTGAGGAATGTGCCAAATGCGTTGATTCATTGCTGTTTGTATCGAAACATGCCGAAGGCATGTCCCTATGTTATGATGCAAATTTGACACACACTCGTGTGGGGATTAATCTTCTTTCTTTGCTTTGAGGCAAGAGTAGATGAGGAAGCCGATAAGGGCGAGGTAGATGACCACAGCCAAAGCGCTTGTCACGCCATCGCTCAATGGACATTCGTAAGAGAATCCAGAGAGGGTCATACCTGCACTCACCACACCCATCAATGCGCCACCTGCGATGAAACCGCTGGCGAGCAAGGTGCCTTTTTCTTGACGAGCCTTGTTGAGTTTTTCGTCTTTGCTGCGAGAGCCTACAAACCAGCTGATAGCGCCACCCACGAGCAATGGAGCGTTGAGGTGGAATGGAATGAACATACCCAAAGAGAATGCCAAAGCAGGCACACCGAGCCAGTTGAGCAAGCAAGCGAACACCGCACCCACAGAGTAGAGAATCCATGGAGTGTCGCCACCCATCATCAGAGGGTCGATTACAGCTGCCATTGCGTTGGCTTGTGGAGCAGCCATCACGTCGGGGTTGGTGAAGCCGTAAGCCTTGTTGAGCAGGAGAATCACACCACCCACGGTAGCGGCCGACACCAGAGTGCCCACTGCTTTCCAAGTTTGCTGCTTAGCAGGAGTAGAGCCGAGCCAGTAGCCAATCTTCATATCGGTAACCATACCGCCAGCCATAGAGAGCGCGGTGCAAACCACACCACCAATCACCATCGAAGCGATGATGCCTTGGGTGCCGCTTAAGCCGATAGCCACGAAAATGGTGCTTGCCACGATGAGGGTCATCAAAGTCATGCCCGATACAGGGTTGCTGCCCACGATAGCGATAGCGTTGGCTGCCACGGTGGTGAACAGGAAGGCGATAACCACTACCACGAAGAATGCCACGATGGCTTGTGCGAGGTTGCCGATCACACCAATCCAGAAGAACACGAAAGTGACGATAAGCGCAGCGGTGAGTGCAAACACGAGAAGTTTCATTGAAATGTCTTTCTGTGTGCGCACGGGCTTTTCTTCGGTGCCTTTCTTGCTGAACGACTTACCAGCCAAACCTACGGCACTCTTAATCACGCCCCACGACTTGATAATGCCAATCACACCACTCATGGCAATACCGCCGATACCGATAGAGCGAGCGTAGTCCTTAAAGATGGCATCGGGAGCCATTTCTGCCATTTCGGGAACCATAGAGCCGAGCAGAGGAACGATGCACCACCAAATGAAAGCACTACCAGCGAAAATGATGAATGCGTAGCGAAGGCCCACGATGTAGCCCAGACCGAGCACAGCAGAGCCGGTGTTGATGCTGAACATCATCTTGGTGTTGTGGGTGAAAGTTTGGAGCGCAGGGATAGCCTGTGTGCTGAGCACCTCTTTCCACCAGCCGAATGTGCTGAGGAAGAAGTCGTACAGGCCGCCCACCAAACCTGCCATCAGCAATGGCTTGGCTTGGCTGCCGCCCTTCTGACCGCTGATAAGCACCTGTGTGGTGGCAGTGGCTTCAGGGAATGGGAATTTGCCGTGCATGTCCTTTACGAAATACTTACGGAAAGGAATGAAGAACAGAATGCCGAGCAAACCGCCGAGGAGTGAACTGAGGAACACTTCAAGGAAGTTGACGGTGATTTCGGGGTACTTCGCCTGCAAGATGTAGAGCGCAGGCAAGGTGAAGATGGCACCAGCCACCACAATGCCCGACGCAGCGCCGATTGACTGGATAATCACGTTTTCGCCGAGCGAGTTTTTGCGTTTGGTCACGCCAGCAATACCTGCTGCGATGATGGCAATAGGAATTGCTGCTTCAAACACTTGTCCCACTTTCAACCCAAGGTAGGCTGCGGCGGCACTGAAAATAACTGCCATAATCAAACCCATCGACACAGAGTAGCCAGTGGCTTCGGGGTACGTCTTGTCGGGACGCATGGGGGGAACGTATTCCTCTCCCGGTTTGAGTTCGGTGAATGCGTTTTCGGGCAAGCTCATGCTTTCTTGCACTTCGTCATTCAAAACATTAGTTGAATCGTCTTTCATTAATTTACTATGTTTTTATTTGTGAGTAATCAATTATGCGAAGTTACATAAAATCTCCCGAAAAACTGACCAATTTATCAGTAAAAAGCACAAATTCTTTAGAAAGAGTGAAGAAAAAGGGTGGGAGAAGTTAAGGAGTTAAGAAGTTAAAGAAGTTAAGACGATAGTTTTGGCTTCTGCTAATTTGCTTGGTAGGGGGGAGGGGAAGAGAAGTTAAGGAGTTAAGAAGTTAAAGAAGTTAAGACGATAGTTTTTTCTTCTGTTAATTCTCTGTATAATGTGTTCACTCTAAAAAAAGTGAAGGCTAAAAAACATCACGTTTTTTAGCCTTCACTAACGAATGAGGAATTAATTGTTGTATGACGGTGATATTGTTCTACTTGACGAATTTGGTGGCAGATGTACTGCCGTCGGTGTATGTTGTAACCATAATGTTGATGCCATCAAAAGGAGTGGTGTGTGCCACGCCTGTAGGGCTGTAATAGATTACGTTTTCCACTTGCTTGTTGGCGCTGATGGTGTCCACTCCTGTAACCACGCCCTTGGCAGGATAGTCGAGGTCGAAGAAGAATTGTCCCATTACAGGGGCTCCAGTGGCGTCGGTGCCAATTTTGTAGGTGTAGCACACCGATTTTGGTGCATCTGAAGAGTCGTCGCAGTCGGCATTGGTAGCGCATCCTGCTTTCAAGACGTAGATGCATCCTTGCACGTTAAGTGAGAATGATTTGAAAATATCTGGGTCAATCTTTTCTTGGTTTGTGATTTCATTGTCAGAAATCATGCACAATTCGTCTTCTGCATTATTGGTGTGCGTGCTTATGCCATATTTTTCGAAAGTGTCTTCAGATTTGGCGGTAGAGAACGAAATCACCTTGCCGTCGTCGAATCCATCATCGGCAAGGGTGTTGTCGAGATTGATTCGCTTTTTGCTCCAGTTTTCTTTGTGCAAATAGTAGGTGTCGTCCACGTATTTGTCGTATGACACGATGTCGTAGTACCCTTTTTTCTTCGAAAGCACGGGTTCGTCGGCTGTTCCTGTCCATTTTGTGCGCAGATAGTAAACATAGTAGTATTTTTTGTTGCCACTGTTGTACCATTTTGCGAGGTCGGCTTGAATGTGTCGATAGTTGTTGCTCACGTCAACGTAAGGCTTGAGTATGCCCCCACGGGCTTTAGAGTTAGAAGTCACTTCTCGGCAGAATTGCAAGTCTTTGTATTCGTCAGAAATCTGCTGTCCGAGTTTTCCTGAAGGAATGTTTAGCGAGGAGATGTGCATGTTTTGCACATGTAAGTCGCGCAATTCAACGCATCCGCTCAGGTCGAGTTTGTGCAGCCAGTTGCCTTTTGGCAATTGGCGTGCTCCCCAAATTGAATTGTGAAACCATAAAGATTGGAGTTTGGTGTGCTTGCTCAAATCCAGTTCGTCGGTGTAGGTGCTAAAGGCGTGTAGGAAAGCCAAGTTGGGGAAATTGTCAATAAGGCTCTGCATCGAGTATTTTTTGTCAAACCCATACATCGTGTCGAAAATAGCAAGTTCGAAAAGTTTTTCATTTCTGTTGGCGTCGATGCCCATCAGATTGAAGTTGTGCGCCATCTCAAGCCGTTCCAGATTAGGGTATGGAGTGATGTCGAAATGGTTGAAATTGTTGTTGTTCAAGTTCAAGTATTTGAGTTTGGATAGTTTGTCGATACCAGTGGTTCCCACTTCTTTCAATTTGCCGTAGTCGAGGTCGAGATATTCAAGTTGAGTGTTGTATTGGAGATCGATGTTTCCTTCTGTAATTGGCGAGTATCTTCCCAAGTAGGCATTATCGTCGCCAGCAATGTTGCGGTTGAATTCAAGTCTTTTCAGATTGGTGAAATATTCGATGCCTTTGAGGTTGATAACCCCTGTGAAGGTTTTCTTAGTGGCATCGGTTTCAAGTGCCCCATAGTCGCCATAGTTGCCTAAATTGTTCAGTTCGGTGATGGTTTCGCAGTCGATAACGATGTGCTCGTTGCTGCCGCCGTGTGCTCGTCCGAAGTCGGCATAGTTTTTCTTCAATGTGGCTTTCCCTATTATTTTATGGGTGGCCTCATCGTAAACCTGTGCGAAATTTTCAATCAGGTATTTTTCGAAATAAGCGTCTGTAACCCTCTTGTCTTTAGTCAGCACAGAAGTCCACTGCTTGTCGGGTATTAATTTCCATTTTTGAGCATCAGAGTTGTTTTTGGTGTAGAGATGCACGTTCACGCCATTCTTGAATTTGTCAGAACTTGTGGCACCATCTATGTCAAGTGCCAGGTTCTCGTTGAGTTTTGACACGATTTGGAATGATCCGTCATCGTTTTTGAGGATTTTCCATTGTTGTGCGTCGCTCCCGTTCCATTCGTAAATTTGAACGTTGGTGCCAGGGTTTGCCTGAGCATTCGTCACATCGAGCACTTTGTCGTTTCTTTTGATACTGTAATAGCCCCCACCTGTAGGGTAAAGTTCAAAGGTTTGGTTAGATTCCCAAATTTGTACATTGGCATTGTTGTCTTTGCTGTCGCCGTTAATGTCTAATCTATAGGAGGTGTTGGCAAAGCAGAGTATTTTGTATGTGCCTTGTAGGTCAGGGGAGGATAGTTCGAGCAACTTCTTGCCATTCAGTTCGCCATCTGAGGGCACAAGATAAGTGCGCTTTGCTGCGTCGGCTTCCGTGTAAGTGTCGGCACTTGCAGAGAAAGTAGCGGCAAGGACAATACCGATTGCCACTATTAGTTTGAGTTTGAAAATGTTATTCATACCTTTATGAGAAAATGTTTAAGAACTGGAACTTTAAAGCACTCGGCTTGAAAAATGCCAGTTCTGGTGAAAATATGATGTTAATTGCCTTTGTTAACTATTTTTTTTTTGCAAATATATGAAAAATTATGCATAAGTATTACTGTTTTTGGGAAAAAATTAAAGAGTGAAGAAAAAAAGGAGGGAGAAGTTAGTGAGGGAGAAGTTAAGGAGTTAAGAAGTTAAAGAAGTTAAGACGATAGTTTTTTTCGGCTCATTGGAAAATTTCTGGGAATAGATTATGCATTGTTGCAGAATCGTGAATTCGATTAAAAACAAAAACCTAAAAAACAGCCTTGGAGCAATGTGGAATGCTTCGCATTTGGCGTAGGGATTGTGCGCTTTGCGTCATTGGAAACGAGTTTCCATGCCGCCAACCACACA
>SAMEA104315420__coassemble_901_pt1 | contig 15541 bp, 13 predicted proteins | sample SAMEA104315420__metabat2_low_PE_049 | metagenome-assembled genome bin SAMEA104315420 (sample SAMEA104315420) | gut metagenome | biome: Monkey gut; feature: monkey-associated habitat; material: faeces | place: China | collected 2013
GCTTGAAATCAGACATGCCGCAGCACTAACGACAGGTGCGAAGCACTGGCATCGCCAAAAGGCTATTTTTTTATGTTTTTGTTTCAGTCCCTTCAGGATTTTTTCACAGAACCGCACCAACTTGTTGGGGTGGGGAAATAAAAAAAAGGAAATCGGGGGTGATTTCCTTTTTTGTAGTAGAGACGAAGGGATTCGAACCCTTGACCTCTGCAATGTGACTGCAGCGCTCTAAACCAGCTGGGCTACGCCTCTATTTTCGTTTAGCGATGCAAAGTAATAAAAAATTTGGCGATCTCGCAACTTATTGGCGATTTTTTTTGAGTTGGAGGGGTATTTTTAGCGGATTTAGTTAAATGGTGTTAAATTTTTGAATTTTATGCCGTAAAAGTATGTTATATAACATAAAAGTTATACCTTTGCATCGGTTTTTCATGGTATTAGTTTTTAAGGTTATGAAATTCTTAGCGTCGTGATGACGGTTTTTATTTCATTTTGTTTAAGGTTTATGTTAATGGTATTAGAAGGTTAATTAGTTAAGCAATCCCTGATAGTGATATCTGGGATTTTTTTTGTGCCACCAAGCTGCACTTAATCGCTTTGCGATTTTCGCTTGCATGGTGTTTCGCATGATGTGGCATCTCCGATGCCTGCAAATGTTGTAATCATAATCGGCTATCTTCGATGCTTGCACCAGCTTTTGTTTTATTTCCTCCATGGATTTTCTATTGGACCGTTAGATGTTGGGGGGGCAGTGGATAAATACTGGGGACACAGAAACAAAAACATAAAAAACAGCCTTTTGGCGATGCCAGTGCTTCGCATCTGTCGTTAGTGTTGCGGTATGTCTGATTTCAAGCAGATGCCTGAATCAGTCGCACCACACCCCTAACGCCGCCCTCCCCAGCGAGGGCGGTGGCATCGCCAAAAGGATAAAAACCGCTCGCCTTCGGCGAAAAACCAAACCCGGTAGGGACGTGATACTTCACGTCCGCCATAATGCTGTATTATATTGAATATCAACCATTTGACGCGGACGCGAAGTATCGCGTCCCTACCATGCAAAATCGTTTTGGGAAAGAAACTCTTTTCAAGAAATCATTTTACTATCAGGGGTTTTTCGCCGTGAAACGGCGAGCGGTTTTTGTTTTTGATTCCATTCATGATTCGGCAACAATGCTTGATCTATCCCCAGAAATTTTCCACTGATTCTGTTGGGGATTTGGAAATCTGTAAGTATTATCCCTAATTTTGTATGAATAATTTATGGGAATCATATAACTTTGTATCGGAAATTTAGACAAAATCATACGCTGATGAAACTGTTGATAAAAAACATGGTTTGCCCTCGTTGCATTGCGGCAGTGAAGGAAGTTCTTTCTTCGGAAGGTTTGACTGTGAAGTCGGTTAGTTTGGGCGACGCTGAGGTGGAGGAAGATTTGTCCAGCGATCAATGCCGCTCTGTGGCTGAAAAATTGCAGGATAAGGGCTTTGAATTGCTCGACGACCCACGGTCGCAGCTGGTGGAGCGCATACGCATTGCCGTGCAGCAATGGGTGAGGATGGAAAAGGAGCGACCCAAGATGTCGGACTATCTCTCTCGCCTACTCAATAAAGACTACAGCACGCTGAGCAAGCTCTTCTCAGAGGTGCGGGGCGTGACCATAGAGCGGTTTGCCATCGTTCACCGTATAGAATACGCCAAGGAGCTGCTCTGCTACAGTCAGCTTGCCACAAGCGAGATTGCTTACACGCTCGGATATAGCTCGCCGGCACACCTATCTTCGCAGTTCAAGCAAGTGACCGGCATGACTCCCAAGGAGTTTCGGGCGATGGGGCAGCATGATAGAGTCAGTTTAGATGCGTTGTAAATATCCATAAGCCCTAATGACCGATTTGGGTTAAACACAATAACCAAATTAGTTAGCAAGTATATAATTATGAGAAAAACATTTTAGGTGCTTTAGGCTTCTTGTTGATGTCGCCACAAATATTTTGTGAAATTTGATAAGTGGGCTTTTAGAGCCGTTGGAAACGGCGTGTTGTGGTTAACTCCATGCAAGCTCGCTATGCGAGCGCAGCTTGGAGACAGGTCCAAATATAGAGGCGAGCGTCGGAGACGGTCGGTCGTGGTAGCATCAATAGTCTTGACCATAACCGACCCTCTCCGAGGCTCGCTTCCTCTTTATCGCTATCTCCAAGCTGCGCTCATTCGCTCCTTCGGAGCTTCATTCGCTTGCATGGAGTTAACCACAATGTGCCGTTTCCAACGGCTACCAGCCATTAGTGCACTTGCTAATTTTTAGTGCTTTTGATAATTCGCGTCCCTACCATGTGAGGCGATTTTTGGGGTGTTACTTTATGATTTTCTTTGATTGGGAGGTGCCGTCGGTGAACTGGGTTACTTCGATGTTGAAACCGCTGAACGGCACAGCACTTTCATGCCCCTGCAAGTCGTAATACACCACGCCCTTCACCGTCTTTTCTGCAGCCAAATCCTCCACACCCGAAGGCACTTGCTTAGCAACAACCCATGCATCCATCAGAAGTTCCGTCTGCTTACCATCTTTTTCATAAAACAGATTCGTCTTGTATGAATAGGAGAAAATGATATTTTTAGAATTGCTACCGCTATACAGGAAATTCGTCACAAACGACGGGCGCTGTATTCCATCATCGCCTGTAAAATATTCGGTATATAGAGAATAGTAGCGTCGTGCCACATCATCTGTATAATCGTATGAATATATCTTACCCAAATCCACATTCTCAGGAAGATACAATCGCCATAAACTACTTTTATTTGGAATCCGCTCCGCCTCTAAAGTGATTTTTTGTGGAATATCAACACTCTTATAATCTAAATGATTCAGACCAGAAAGATCTAGTGCAGCAATGTGATTGCCCCATAAATCTAGCGAAACCAAATTCCGACATTTTGATGCGTCAAACGCTTTCAACTCACAATAAGGAGCTTTCAGATTGGTTAAATCGGGGAACAAACTCAAATCTGCATTTGCAATAGGAGGAAAACGCTCGCAGGTGATTGACTTTATTCCTTTGGGTAATTTAGGAAAATCCTCCATTTGATTGCATTCTGAAAAATCAATGTTAGTAAGCAAATTAAGCTGACTACAATCTAAAGAGGTAAGAGGGCATTTTTCGCAATTAATTGTTATCAACTTTTTGCAGTTGGAAAGGTCCAACCTTGTAAGCGAATTAGAAACACAGCTTAGTGTTTCCAAGTTTTGCGAAGCCGACAAGTCTAAACTCTCGATTTTATTGTAGTCACATTTGAGCGACTTAAGATTAGGCATCAGCAATAAATCCAAACTTCCAATAGAGAAGTTTTCACAACAGTTAAATGTCTCAAGTTTTTTACAAGTGTCGAGTTGTATAGAAGTAAGATTGCCACCATTCGTGACTTCAACACATTTCAAATTAGGACATCCACGCAAATCCAGTGAAGAAAGGCGGTGCTCATCAATCACCACAGTTTCGAGATTTGGTAAATTTTTCAGATTAACACTTTCAAGATACGCTATTTCCCGTCCAGAAATAGGAATGCGCGCAGAGTGGCTGCCTTGGTGAGTGATTTCCGGAGCTGAATTATAGTCCTGAAAATATTCATCGGCAGTAAATGTGAATTTCTTTAACTTTTTATTTTTAGTTAAATCCACGCTAACCACATAGCTTTGAAAATTGTATCTATTGTTGAAAAGCCTCAAAGTTTCAAGTTCGCTAAAATATTCAATTCCTTTTAGGTTCTCAACTACATGGAATCCATCTTTCCATGAAATAATTTCTTTCACAGAAGCCAATTCCTCATCAGTTAGTTTCGCGCCATTTGGCTTGTCGAAATGTTTCTGCACCCATGTACGAAATCCGCTATCAGGAAAATACGCCGAGTTAATCCAAATGTCGGCTTTAGCTGAGCCAAAGCAAGCGAATAATGCGCAAAGTAAAAATAACAATTTGTTTCTCATAACAGGCAAATTTTAAAGATTACATATTATTTCGCAAATTTACACAGAAAATAACAAAAAAGCAAGAGGGTGCTATTATTAATTGAACCTCTTACTTCTATAGAAAAAGCCATCGGGTTGGTGGGGGTGGTAAAATCTTGGATTGGTGGTTTTTTTGTGGGGTGAGGGTGGTGGGGTTTTGGGGGAAAAGTTGTAACTTTGGGGGTGATGAAGGAGTATCGTAAGAAACAGCAACGCACCGACCCTGTGCAGCGATTGGCACCGGGGCAGGAGTATTTCGACTGCATTCTCGACCCCAAGGGCGAACAGGCACGCCGCGACGAGGAAATGCGCCGTGAGCAGGAACTTGCCAACGCCAAAATGGAGTATTTGGAGCAGTTGGCAGAGTTCGACGAGTCGCGCCTGCCACGCCACCCTGCCGAGAAGGAGCAGGAAAAGGGCGTGGGCACGGTGGTGTTTGCCGTGGTGGCACTCGTGGTGCTCATCATCGCCATGCTGCTGTTTGGATGAGCGAAAAATGGGTTCAGTGGATAAATGCTGGGGGCACAGAAACAAAAAACATAAAAAACAGCCTTTTAGCGATGCCAGTGCTTCGCACCTGTCGTTAGTGCTGTGGCATGTCTGATTTCAAGCCGAGGCTTGAATCAGCCACACCACACCCCTAACGCCGCCCTCTTACGAGGTCGGTGGCATCGCCAAAAGGATAAAACCTCTCGCCTTCGGCGAAAAACCAAACCCGGTAGGGACGTGATACTTCACGTCCGCCTATAATTGTAATATTATGTTGAATATCAATCATTTGGCGCGGACGCGAAGTATCGCGTCCCTACCATGCAAAATCGTTTTTGGGAGATTTGATTCAGCTTTTTTCCAAGAAATCATTTTATCATCATGGGTTTTTTGCCGTGAAACGGCGAGCGGTTTTTATCCTTGGTGCAATGTGGTGGGTCCTCGTAAGAGGGTGGCGGAGGGACTGTGTGGTGGGCGGCATGGAAACTCGTTTCCAATGACGCAAAGCGCACAGTTGCACCGCCAAATGCGAAGCATTCCACGTTGCTCCAAGGTTGTTTTTTATGTTTTTGTTTTTGATTACATTCACGATTCGTCAACAATGCATAATCTATCCCCAAGACTTTTCCACTGAGCCGAAAAGTGCCTGTGTGGGGCGTTGGTGCGGTGATGTGTTTGCCGATATGTTAAAAAGTGCCTAATGTTCTGATTTGCTTGTTATAATTCTTGGATTTTTTCGTAACTTTGTAGTTCAATTTAAAGAAGTTCGCACCGAGTCATCGGGGTTTGATATTTTAAAATAGTATTGTACAAAGGTTTTACCCAATTTTCCGTAAAATCCACGCACACATAAAAAACATTAGTAAAGTGAATTTGTTTCAATCTTGGCGAAAAGCCGCATTTATCATTACGTTAGCCACAATCGCTGCCACCACCATATCGTGCACTAATAAAGCAGGAGCGTCGATATTCGACTCCACCCCCGACGACACTATTGCGCCCACACTCACCACTCGTGGACCAATGATGATTATGGAGGGCGAGCCTCACGACTCCACCTTCCTGACGCGTGGCGTGAAATATTCCGACAATTCGGGTGAGGCGAAGCTCACCATCGACGCTTCGAAGGTGAACTGGAACCGACAGGGCATCTACGAGGTGACCTACTCGGTGAACGACTCTGCCCACAATGTGACCACCGTGACCGAGCAACTCCGTGTGGTGGGCAAAAACGAGAAAATCGTATATCTCACTTTCGACGACGGCCCATCGGTGTGCACCGATCAGATATTGAACATTCTGCGCCAAGAGAGGGTGAAAGCCACATTCTTCGTCACTGCCCAGTTCACCCCCTACCTCAACCGCATGGCAGCCATTGCCAAAGACGGCCATGAGGTGGCTATCCACACCTATTCGCACAATTTCAAAATCTATAAAAGCATTGACTCCTACTTTGCCGACCTCAACAAACTCAACGATTTGATTGAGAAGTACACCGGCAAGCGTGCGCGCATCATGCGTTTCCCTGGCGGTAGCAGTAACTCGATTTACCGCAAATACAACTCCGACCCTAAATTTATGGACCGCCTGTGCGTGGCTTTGCTCGACAGCGGCTATCAGTTTGTGGACTGGAACCTTGATTCGGGCGATGCGCGAGGCAACAACATTGCCGCCGACCGACTCGTGCGCTCGGCTTGTGGCTCGCGACACAACATTCAGTGCCTTTTGATGCACGACACCGGCGCAAAGCGCACCACCGTCACGGCATTGCCACAAATTATCCGCTACTTCAAACAGCATGGCTACGAGTTTGGCGTGCTCAACAGCGTGGACTATCAATGTTGGCACGGCGGAGCGAAGAAGAAAGCCCGTCTCGAAGCGCTCAGAAAGAGCGGCAACGCTGCACCTGTGCCAGTTAAGGCTGAAAAGCCTGCCAAGGTGGAGAAAAAGACGGTGAAAACCGATTCAGCCGCACCAGTGGCAGCGAAGCCAGCCACCACGGCACCTGCCACGGCAAAACCGGCCACCACCAAAACGGCACCAGCCACCAAGCCAGCGGCAGCCGTGAAGCCTGCGGCGCACAGTCATGTGGAGAGCAAAACCCCTGCCCACCACACACCCTCGCACCCCAAGGCAAAGCACGACACCATTCCCCATCAATAAAATGGCACGCGTGCTATAGCACACGCGCGAAATGGATAATAAAGGAAACTGATGCTGTGGGCATCAGTTTTTTTTATGGGTGGGGAAAAGAAAAATGGGATAAGGAAGGAGGGAGCAAGGATTTTTTTGTAAATTTGCTTTTTAAATATGATGGAAGAAGAATTTGACATAAGAAAGGAGCGTATTCGCAGCGACCAAGATGTGGAAAAGGCTCTGCGACCGGTGCGATTTGAGGATTTCTCGGGTCAGGATAAGATTCTGGAAAATCTGCGCGTGTTTGTCGCAGCCGCACGTATGCGTGGCGAAGCGCTCGACCATACTCTTTTCTACGGCCCTCCGGGGTTGGGTAAAACCACACTCAGCAACATTATCGCCAACGAACTGGGCGTGGGCTTCAAGGTTACCTCTGGTCCTGTGCTCGACAAGCCGGGCGATTTGGCTGGTTTGCTCACCTCGCTGGAGGAAAACGATGTGCTGTTTATCGACGAAATTCACCGCCTGAGCCCTGTGGTGGAGGAATACCTCTATTCGGCGATGGAAGACTATCGCATCGACATCATGATCGACAAGGGACCGGGCGCACGATCGGTGCAACTCTCGCTTGCGCCATTCACGCTCATCGGTGCCACCACCCGCAGCGGCTTGCTCACCTCGCCACTGCGTGCGCGCTTCGGCATCAACTGCCACTTGGAATACTACAGTCACGAGGTGCTGGAGCAGATTGTGAAGCGTTCGGCTCGATTGCTCAACGTGCCCATCACCGACGAGGCTGCACTTGAAATTTCGCTCCGCAGCCGTGGCACGCCACGTATCGCCAACTCGCTCCTGCGCCGTGTGCGCGACTTCGCCCAAGTGAAAGGCTCCGGTAAAATCGACACCACCATTGCCCGCTATGCACTTGAGGCACTGAACATCGACAAATACGGACTCGACGAAATCGACAATAAAATTTTGCTCACCATCATCGACAAGTTTAAGGGCGGTCCCGTTGGGCTCAACACCATTGCCATGTCGATGAGCGAAGACCCCGGCACCATCGAGGAAGTGTATGAGCCATATCTTGTGAAAGAGGGCTTCATCAACCGCACGCCTCGTGGACGCGAAGTGACCGAACTCGCCTACAAGCACCTGAAGCGACACCGCATTGCCGAGCAGGGCAACATTTTCGACTAAAATGTAGATTACATTCACACGAATTAAATATATACATATATAGAATTTTAAAAAAACACTATCACTGTGGCTACTAATTTAAAATCTCTTGCAAAAGACACTGCGATATACGGTGTGAGCAGCATTTTTGGGCGTTTCCTCAATTATCTGCTCGTGCCACTCTACACCGCCACACTCTCTGCCGCCTCTGGTGGCTATGGCGTGATCACCAACCTCTACGCGTGGACTGCGCTGCTGCTGGTGATTCTCACCTATGGTATGGAAACCACATTCTTCCGCTTTGCCAACAAAGCCGACGAGGATGCCGAAAAGGTGTATAGCACCACGCTGGTGTCGGTGGGCGCCACGGCACTGATGTTTGTGGCTGCCGTTGTGGGCTTCCTGCCCGGCATCTCATCAGCCCTCGGCTATGCCGACCATCAGTCGTGGGTGGTGTCGATGGCAATTATCGTGGCACTCGACGCATTCCAAGCCATACCGTTTGCCTATCTCCGCTATAAAAAGCAGCCTATCAAGTTCGCAGGGCTGAAATTGGCGTTTATTTTTATCAATATTCTGTTCAATCTGCTCTACTTCCTGATATTGCCAGCCATGAAGTGCAACCTCTTCGGCATCTACGACGACCACTTCACGCTCAATGTGGGCTATGTGTTCTACATCAACCTCGTGACCACAGGCGCCATCACTTTCCTCTTTTGGAAAGAGTTGCTTTGCATCAAATGGCGTTTCGACTGGGCATTGCTCAAGCGCATGTTGAGCTACAGTTGGCCCATCTTAGTGCTCGGCATCGCCGGTATTCTCAACCAAGCCGCCGACAAGATTTTGTTCCCCATCATCTACGAGGCAGCCGACCAGCAGAAGCAACTGGGCATCTACGGCGCGGTTGTGAAGGTGGCAATGATTATGGCACTGATCACTCAAGCGTTCCGCTACGCCTACGAGCCGTTTGTGTTTGGCAAGAGCAAGGACAAGGACAACAAAGACACCTACGCCAAGGCGATGAAATACTTCATCATGTTCACCCTTTTCGCATTCCTGGCAGTGATTGCCGGCATCGACGTGCTCAAGCACATCATCGCCCCCGACTACTGGGAGGGCTTGAAGGTGGTGCCTATCGTGATGGCGGCAGAAATCATGATGGGTGTGTATTTCAACCTCTCGTTCTGGTATAAACTCATCGACAAAACCATTTGGGGCGCGGTGTTCTCGTTTGTGGGTTGTGCTGTGCTTTTCGCCATCAACTTCATCTTCGTGCCCAAGTATGGCTATATGGCTTGCGCATGGGGCGGATTCGCCGGCTATGGCACCGCCATGGTGATTAGTTACTTCGTGGGACAGAAGCATTACCCGATTGCCTACCCGATGAAAGACATCGGCATCTACACCGGCCTCGCCGCCGTGCTGTTTGTGGCCATGCTGTGGCATCCGTTCGGCACCGCCGTGCTCGACACGGTGTATCGCTGCGTGCTGATGATGGTGTTCTTTGTGGTAATGTTCCGCCGCGAGCACATGGGCGAAATGTTCCAGAAGTTGCCAGTAGTGGGCAGATTTTTCCGATAAGCAGAGTTTTTTATACATTTTTGCATTTATATAAGGTGCAGTTTTATCGGAATTATTTTATCTTTGTATCTGCAATTTTTCAACTACACTCATGTCGCTTCATAGCTCTTGGCTAAAATATACGCTTTCTGTGCTGCTGCTCACCGTGGTGGCAGGCATTTCGTGCGCACAGGTGACCGTGAACGGTTCGTCGGCAAATCTGATTTACGACGGCATCGACGTGTCGAGCTATCAGAAAGACATCGACTGGAGTGCCACAGCCAAGGACAAGAACATCAAATTCGTGTATGTGAAGGCCACCGAGGGCGCCACCTATCGCTCCCGACACTATCAATACAACATTGAGAATGCGCGCCAATACGGCATACATGTGGGCGCATACCACTTCTTCCGCCCGAATGTGCCGGTGGAGAAGCAGTTTCGCAACTTCACTACCGTGGTGAAGAAGGAGGACCAGGACTTGATTCCGCTTATCGATGTGGAGGTGCGTGGCAACAACCTCACGGTGAGGGCGCTGGTGGATTCGGTGCTTGCCTTTGCCGACAAACTGGAAGACTACTATGGTTGCAAACCGATGATTTACACCGGTCACGCATTCTATAATTCCTACTTGAGTGGAAAAATCTCAGGTTATCCGCTGTTCATTGCCCGCTATTCAAAAGTGGAGCCTCGCCTTACGGGCGGTGCCAACTGGGTGCTGTGGCAATTCTCCGAAAAGGGCGTGATAGCCGGTATCGACCACGCTGTGGACCTTTGCCGCTTCAATAAGGGCTGCGGTTTGAAGGACATTCTCATCAGTGGCAGAAAGGTGCGCACTCGCCCGCAAGCCACTGCACAAAAGGAGAAGAAACCCGAACCTGCGGCGGAGGAGAAAAAGCAAGTGAAGTCAAATCCAGAGCAGGAAAAACTCGACAAGGAGGCACGCAAACGTGCCGAAAAGCGCAAAGCCGAGGAGAAGAAAGAGGCTGAACGACTGGCTAAGCAGAAGGAAAAACTCAGAAAACTCAAAGAAAAAGAGCAGAAAGAGGCTGCCAAGCAGGAGCAAAAGCGCCGCGAAAAGGCAGCAAAAGAAGCACGCAAGCGTGCCGAGAAAGAGGAAAAAATGCGTCAGGAGCAAGCCAAGCGCGACCAAAAGGAGCGTGAGGAATTCCTGAAGAAGAAAGATAAGGAACGCCAAGAGGCCAAAGCGCGTCAAGAGGAGCAGGCGAAAGCCGACCGCCAGCGAAAGCAGAAGCAGGAGGAGCAGGCTCGCAAGCGCGAAGAAGTGAAGCGCGCCCAAGAAAAGGCGGCAAAGAAGCAAAGCCAAAACCAAAAGGCAAAAAATCAAGGCCGACGCGTGAACCAGAGCAGCCCCGACAACGATGACATCTATTATTAGCATAATAAAATAACCGACCGCAATCGCGGCCGGTTATTTTTTATATTTTCTTTACGATTGGCCAATCGTGGTAATCGTGGGGGGCATTATTTGTATTCATCGCCGTAGGTGGCTTTCACTTCGCGCACATAGGTGCGGATTTTCTGTTCCTCGCTGCGTGGCACGATGAGCAGGGCGTTTTCGCTGTCGGCGATGATGTAGTCGTCGAGTTCCGACACAACCACCAACTTGTCGCCTTGGGTCGATACGATATTGTTGTGGCTGTTCATCATCATTGTTTTGGTGCCTTGCAGCACATTGCCGTCGTGGTTCTTTGGGCTTACATCGTAGAGCGAACCCCATGTGCCGAGGTCGGTCCAGCCGATGCCGTCAACACGGAGCACCGTCACATTGTCGGCCTTTTCAAGCACGGCGTAGTCGATGGAAATGCTTTGGCTTGCGGAGTAAATCTCTTTGATGAAATCATCTTCCTTGTCGGTGCCGTAGATGCCTTCGCCCTCACGGAACTTCGGCGACACCTTGGCGGCGTTGTCGTTGAGCGCCTTGATAATGGAAGTGGCACTCCAGAAGAAGATGCCGGTGTTCCAGTAAAACTCGCCGCTATCCACAAACACCTTCGCCAACTCCAAGTCGGGCTTTTCGGTGAATGTTTTCACCATGGCGAAATCACCGTCGATTTCACGCCCCTGCTGAATGTAGCCGTAGCGGGTTTCGGGGTGGGTGGGCTTCACGCCAAAGGTGAGCAGCGTGTCGTGGTGCTCGATAAACTCGAACGCTTTTTCCACACTCTCGCGAAATTCGTCGACACGCAGAATGATATTGTCGCACGGAGCCACCATGATTTTTGCGTCGGGGTTGAGTGCCTTGATATGGTAGGCTGCCCAGGCGTTGCCTGGTCCGGTGCGTCGGTGTGCTGGCTCGCACAATATCTGTCTGTCGGTGATTTCGGGCACTTGCTCCTTCACCAGGTCCACATATTCGCTGCGAGTGAGCATAATAATGTTTTCTTGTGGAATAATACCTTTCAATCGCGCTACGGTGAGTTGTAGCAACGACTGACCTGTTCCAAGGAAATCAATAAACTGCTTGGGCATCTGTGTACGGCTCTTAGGCCACAGGCGGCTTCCACATCCGCCGCACATGATCACACAGTATCTGTTCTTCTCGGTCATATCTGGTTTTTACTTGGTTGCGTAAATGAATATGCTAATTTAGCGAAATTTTTCCATAATAACGCATATTATCACAGAATATTATAGCAAAAACCGATTATTTTTGATTTTTTAATTTTTGGTTTGTTTTGGGGTGTGTTATTCCACATTGCCGTGCCAAACCATCAGTGCGAAAAAGGCGACGAGGGCGGCAATCACCACCCATGCCATGAGTTTGAAGCGGAGACTTGCTGGCTCGTGCTTTTGAGGGATGAAGTGTGGCACTTTCACGAACGGAAGTGCGGCGAGTGTGTTTCCCCCGGTTTGTGTGGTTTTGTTTTGCTTTGGGGCTTCCTGTGTGGCGCGTTGTGGTGCGGCTGAGGCTGCGACTGTGGCGCTCACTTCGGCAAATGGCAGTGGCGCACCGCAGAATGGGCAGAAATTCAGTCCACGCGCTGGCAGACCCTTGCCACAGGTGGAGCAGAATGCCACCTCGCTGTGGGGATTGGGGGCAGCGGCCGCTTCTGGAGCAGGTTCAGCCACGGCTGGCGACCCCTTAGGCAGTTTGCTCACATCTACCGTAAACTTGCTCACGCACTGCGGACAAATCACCACACCACCGCTGGCAGTGAGTTTTGCCACCGTCAGTGTCTGCTTTTTTCCGCAATGTGGGCATCTAAGTTCCATACGAGAGAGCGTTCGTTGTTTGTTATCCAAATGCAAAGATACAAAAATTATTTGATGTGGGAGGGCAAAATTTAATGTGGGAGGGACAAAGTCTTGCCATTCGTTTTATTGCGCTGGTGCGGAGTGTTTTCTCTTTTCGCCCTTTCGATGAACCTCTTTCTCGCTCTTGCGAAGCATCTCTTTTTCGTTTTTACGGTATGCCTCTGCCGACTGGTTGAGCGATGCTCTTGCGGCGTTGTATTCCTCGTTAAATTCCTCGTCGGTCAACTGGTAGTCGGGGTCGTCTTTGTGTCGGCTGGCGAGTTGGTCGTTCGCCTCTTTCGCCTTGCTGCGGTTGTCAAGAATCTGGTAGATGTTGATTTTGTTCATCAATGCCTGGTCCACCGCCACGGCATTGTCGGCGCTGTCGGCAATCACCTTGTCGCACCTGCTCAACGCACGCTCGGCGTAGATGTTCATCGAGTCGAGTTTGCCCTCCATGCGGTATTTCCCGGCGTAGAACTGGAGGCGCACAAAGTCGTTGGGGTTGTTGCTGAGCAATCGTTCCTGAATTTCCATCGCCTCAAGCATGTTGCCGCTCATAGCGAGCAGTTGCGCGCGCGTGAGAGCGGTGTTGAAGCGTCCCTGCTGTGTGGTGTCGAGCCGCTCGATGCTGTCGTTGATACTCATTGCCTGTTGCAGAAGATTTGGATCGGGGTTTTCGCCGAATTGCTCCATGAGCATACGCACTTCCTCGGTCATTGTGGCAATTCGCTCACTGGTGGGAGTGGGCGCAGCACTGGTTGTGGCCACCGTGTCGGTGCCACTGCTTGTTGTTTTGCGTTCGCCACTACCATCGCAGCACCACAGTAGCGGCATCATGCCCATTGCCAAAAGAATCTTTTTCACTTTAGATAAATAAATTTAAGAATTGCAAAAGTGATATTGCTCGCTTTTCGACCGCAAAATTACTCAAATTAAGCATATAACTGATGCGTTTTCGCTCTTTTTTGAAAAATAATCCGCAAATTACTTTTAAATCACAATAATTACTATTAATTTTGCGAGCTGAAACTATTGAAAATTTTTTAGTTAAAAACATAATATGGCTAAACAGAACAACAAACAAGCTCGTACAACTGTTGACGAAGTGAACGAAACGCTCACCTCATGGGAACAGAAACTTGAAAACAACAGAAAGCTCATCTACGGTGGTGTTGGTGCTATCGTTGCAGTATTTGCAGCTGTTGCAATCTTTATCATGGTTCGCAACAATGGTATGCAAGACGCTCAAAATATGGTCAACAAGGCCGATATGGAATATGTGACTAAGGGCGACTCTGCAGGTCTTGCAGCTTACAAGAAGGCTGCCAACGAATCATACGCTCCTGCTAACCGCGCAGCACAAATGGCAGCAACTATTCTTTACAAGCAAAAGAAATACGACGAAGCCATCCAACTTCTCGAAGGCTCAAGTTTCAACGGTAAGATTATGGGTCCTGCTGCTCAATCACTCTTGGCTGACTGCTATGTGAACAAGAAAAACTACGACAAGGCCATCTCTAACTACGATAAGGCTATCAAGCAAGCAGGCGACAACGAATCACTCACTCCTATCATCATGAAGAAGAAGGCTACAGTGCTTCACGCCACCAAGAAATACGACGACGAACTCGCCGTGTATGAGGCTATGAAGACTCAATTCCCACGCACCGCTCTCGGTATGAACATCGACAAATACATTGAGCGTGCTAAGGCTTCAAAGTAAGAGTTGACCACTTTTAATTAAGTAAGATATAGGGGTTGGATTAATCGCCGAGCGGTTGTCCAACCTTTTTTTTGGCAGTTGGCGCAAAACTCGCTATTTTTGCATTACGAAATCACAAACAAGTATCAAATACACAAAAAAACAGGACAAACTATGAAGGCAATTTATAAGCGTGTGCTTCTCAAACTCAGTGGTGAATCGCTCCAGGGCGAGCAAGGCTTCGGTATCGACCCACAGCGTGTGGCTGACTATTGCGAGCAAATCAAGGAATTGGTTGACGCTGGCGTGCAAGTGGCTATCGTGATCGGTGGCGGCAACATTTTCCGCGGACTGAAAGGCGCGGCGCAAGGCTTCGACCGTGTGAAGGGCGACCAGATGGGCATGTTGGCTACCGTGATTAATTCTATCGCATTGAGTTCAGGTCTCGACGCAGTGGGCCAGCCATCGAAGGTGCTCACCGCCATCAACATGTTCCCTATCGGCGAGCAGTACAGCAAGTGGCGTGCTATCGAGGCTATGGAGCAAGGCAAGGTGGCAATCATGTCGTGCGGCACTGGCAACCCATTCTTCACCACTGACACCGGCTCGGCACTCCGTGGCATTGAAGTGGAGGCAGAAGTGATGCTCAAGGGTACCCGTGTTGACGGTATCTACACCGCTGACCCAGAAAAGGACCCAACAGCCACCAAGTTCGACAAAATCACCTACGACGAAATCTACAACCGCAACCTCAAGGTGATGGATATGACAGCCACCATCATGTGTAAGGAAAACGGACTCCCAATCCATGTTTTCAACATGGACGTGAAGGGCAACCTCCGCAAAGTGCTTGCCGGCGAGCCATGCGGCACCCTCGTTACCCTCAAGTAACCCCTATTTCCTCACACATCCATTCCCCATACAGCCCCAATCCCGCGTGCAGGATTGGGGCTCGCTTTTTCGGTTAAGTGGATAAATACTGGGGGCACAGAAACAAAAAACATAAAAAACAGCCTTTTAGCGATGCCAGTGCTTCGCACCTGTCGTTAGTGCTGTGGCATGTCTGATTTCAAGCTGGGGCTTGAATCAGCCACACCACATCACCAACGCCGCCCTCTTTCGAGGTCGGTGGCATCATCAAAAGGATAAAAACCTCTCGCCTTCGGCGAAAAACCAAACCCGGTAGGGACGTGATACTTCACGTCCGCCC
>SAMEA104315420__coassemble_1080_pt1 | contig 13286 bp, 6 predicted proteins | sample SAMEA104315420__metabat2_low_PE_049 | metagenome-assembled genome bin SAMEA104315420 (sample SAMEA104315420) | gut metagenome | biome: Monkey gut; feature: monkey-associated habitat; material: faeces | place: China | collected 2013
GGGGGGGGGGGGAAGGAAGGGGGGATGCAAACGATTGCATAAATAAATTTGCTATATTTAATGTGGGGAGGTGGTGATAAAAGTTTGATTTAGTAATTTTACGCAGAGAAAAAAGCTTAAATACACAGGGCTTAACAATACTTGTAAGATATTAACAATACTTGTAAGATACTTGAAAATCAAATAAAAAACCTCATATAAAATGAAATTGACATTCGTAATTGAATATCAAACGATTTTTGGTGAAGAAATCGTGCTCAATGTGCTCTCCGACGGCACTGCGAAGCGATATTCCATGGGCACCGTAGATGGTCGTAACTGGAGTTGCGAAATCACTACCGCCACCGATTCGACTAATGCGCTCGACTACTACTACAGCGTGGAGCGTGCTGGCGATGTGGTGCGTCGTGAGTGGCTCGTACAGCCACACCGCCTCGACCTCTCTGCCACTAAGTCGGCTAAAATCACCACTTTCGACCACTGGATCGACAATCCCGAAAACAGTTATCTCTACAGTTCGGCGTTCACAGAATGTTGTGCGCACCGTGAGTTGCTTGTGGCTCCTGCCACCACTTATGGCTACACCGTGATGCTGAAGGTGCGTGCGCCCCAACTCGGCTCCAACCAAAGGCTTGCCGTGGTGGGCAATGGCGATGCGCTCGGCAACTGGGCAGTGAACAAAGCCACCGCGATGGTGGAACACGCCCACAACGAGTGGGTGGCTTCAATCGATGCCGCCATGCTCAGTTCACGCGTGCTGGAGTTTAAGTTTGTGGCAGTAGATAAGTCCGACACCACCAAAGTGGTGTGGGAAGAAGCCGACAACCGCACAGTGGTGTTGCCAGAGTTGAAGAAGGGCGACGCTGTGGTTTACGAACTCAACGAAGCGAAATTCGACCTGCCCGACTGGCGTGTGGCTGGCACCGTGATACCTGTTTTCTCGCTCCGCAGCGAAGGCAGTTTTGGTGTGGGCGACTTCGGCGACCTCAAAGAGATGGTCGATTGGGTGGTTTCCACCGGTCAGCGTGCGCTTCAAGTGCTCCCGATCAATGATACAACCATCACCAACACATGGTTGGACTCCTATCCCTACAAGAGCATCAGCATCTATGCGCTGCACCCAATGTTCGCCGATATTCGCCAGCTTCCACAACTTGAGGACAAAGAGCGTGCGCGCTATTACGCCGCACTCCAACACGAACTCAACGCACTTCCTCAAATCGACTACGAGCGTGTGAATGCCGCCAAGCGAGGTTATCTGCGTGAACTCTTTGAGCAAGACGGCGCAAAGATGATGCGCACCAAGGCGTTTAAGACATTCTTCGACGACAATAAAGACTGGCTCGTGCCTTATGCGGCATTCTGCCACTACCGCGACCTTTACGGTACAGCCACATTCGGCGACTGGCCCGACCATCACACCTTTGATGAAAGCGAGCGTGAGGCGATGGCAAACAGCCGCACAAGCGAATACAAGAAAGTGGCGTTCTGGTATTTCGTGCAGTTTATCCTCGACCAGCAAATGCGAGGCGCGCACGAATATGCACGCAAGAAAGGCGTAATCCTCAAAGGCGACATTCCAATCGGCGTCAGCCGCGACGGTGTGGAGGCATGGGTAGAGCCACGCTATTTCAACCTCAATGGCCAGGCTGGCGCACCACCCGATGCGTTCTCCGCCAATGGTCAGAACTGGGGATTCCCCACCTACAACTGGGAAGAGATGATAGCCGACGGCTGCTTGTGGTGGGAAAAGCGCTTCAGCAAGATGGCGCAGTATTTCGACGCCTACCGCATCGACCACGTGTTGGGCTTCTTCCGCATTTGGGAAATTCCGATTGATGCCGTGTATGGCATACTCGGCCAGTTCTCGCCAGCCCTCGGTATGACACGCGAGGAAATTGCAGGCTACGGCTTCAACTTCCAAGACTACATGCTCGAACCTTTCATCACCGACTGGGTGCTTGAACGCACATTCGGTGAGCGCGCATCGGAAATCCGCGAGAAATACCTGCTCCCCACCCACGACGACATGTATCGCCTCAAACCCGAATACGACACCCAACGCAAGATTGAGGCGGCATTTAAAGATGCCGACCAAGACGGCAAGAACGTGGCAGAGGCTCTGATGTCGCTGGTGAGCAATGTGCTCTTCCTGCGCGACCGCAAAGACGCCAACAAGTTCCACCCACGCATCTCCGTGCAGCACGACTTCATTTACGAAGCCCTCTGGCAATCAGATAAGGAAGCCTTTAACCGCCTCTACAACGACTACTTCTATCGTCGCAACAACGACTTCTGGTATGGTGAGGCAATGAAGAAACTTCCACGCCTTGTGGAAGCCACCCGTATGCTCGTGTGTGCCGAAGACCTCGGCATGGTGCCCGATTGTGTGCCATGGGTTATCAACCAACTCCGCATTCTCAGCCTCGAAATCCAGACGATGCCTAAAGATGTGAACGTGAAGTTTGGCGTGCTTGCCAAGAATCCATATCGCTCCGTAAGCACCATATTCACCCACGATATGCCCACCCTTCGCCAATGGTGGGACGAAGACCGCGATCTCACGCAGGAATACTACAACGCCGTGCTCTGGAAGCAAGGACCCGCTCCGCACCCACTGCCCGGCGATGTGGCAGAGCAAGTGGTGGTGAACCACCTCAACAGCCCATCTATGCTGTGCCTGCTCTCGCTCCAAGACTGGCTCTCCATTGACGAGACCATACGCTTGGCCGACCCTGATGCCGAACGCATCAACATTCCTGCCAATCCACGCCACTACTGGCGTTACCGTATGCACATGACCATTAGCCAACTCATGGCATGCAAGGAATTCAACGAGAAAATGACCAAATTAATTACTAATAGCGGACGAAAATGAAAAAAATTGCATCATTAATGCTTCTGCTGGCTGTGGCACTGGCTCCATTCGGTGCTGTGGCTCAGGAAGTGAAATCGCCTGACGGCAATGTGGTGGTGAAGTTTTACCTTGACAATAGCAAACCCACCTACACCCTCACCTACAAGGGCAAGACAGTGTGTAAGCCCAGCCACTTGGGCCTTACATTGGCAAAAGATAAGCATGCGAGCAATGGCAAGAAAGAGCAAGACCTGCTCGACGGCTTCACCATTGCCGACACCCAAACCTCCACTTTCGACGAAACTTGGACACCAGTTTGGGGACAATACAAGACCGTGCGTAACCACTACAACGAAATGGCGGTTACACTCAACCAGACCAAGAAGAATCGCAAAATGGTGATTCGATTCCGTGTGTATGACGAAGGTATGGGCTTCCGCTACGAATTTCCACAGCAAAAAAAGCTCAACTACTTCATCATCAAGCAGGAAAACAGCCAGTTTGCCATGACGGGCGACCACATGGCATGGTGGATTGCGGGCGACTACGACACCCAGGAGAATCCTGGACAGACTACCCGCCTCTCTGAAATTCGCGGCACCATGAGCAAGTGCCTCAATCGTCCCAAAGGCGTGAAGAGCAATGGTATGCTCGATGCTGTGACCGGCAACTCGTCAACATCCATATTCTCGGAAACTGGCGTTCAGACCTCGCTCCAGATGAAGACCGATGACGGACTCTACATCAATATCCACGAGGCTGCATGTATCAACTACGCTACCATGCACCTCAATCTCGACGACAAGAACATGGTGTTTGAATCATGGCTCACTCCCGACGCTGTGGGCAACATGTGCTATATGCAAACCCCATGCAACACCCCTTGGCGTACCGTGATGGTGAGCGACGACGCACGCACTATGCTCTCGTCGTACCTCATCTACAACCTCAACGAGCCTTGCAAAATTGAAGACACCTCATGGATTCACCCCACCAAGTACAATGGCGTGTGGTGGGAAATGATTGTGGGCCGCAGCAGCTGGAATTACACCGACGAACTGCCATCAGTGCGCTTGGGCGAAACCGACTTCACCAAGTGCAAACCTAACGGCCGACACTTGGCAAACACCAAAGACGTGATGCGCTACATCGACTTCGCCGCTGCCAATAACCTCGACGAGGTGCTGGTGGAAGGATGGAACATCGGTTGGGAAGACTGGGCAAACCGTTGGAAATACGACGTGTTCGACTTCCAGACCCCTTACCCCGACTTCGACATCAAGGCACTCAACGAATATGCGCACAGCAAGGGCGTGCGACTGATGATGCACCACGAAACCAGTTCATCGGTCACAAACTACGAGCGCTACATGGAAGACGCTTACTCATTGATGAACAAATATGGCTACGACGCAGTGAAGAGCGGCTATGTGGGCGACATTATTCCACGTGGCGAGCACCACTACGGCCAATATATGAACAACCACTACTTGCGCTGCGTGACCGAGGCTGCCAAGCACCGCATCATGGTTAATGCGCACGAAGCTACACGCCCTACCGGCTTGGCTCGCACCTATCCTAACCTCGTGGGCAACGAAAGCGCACGCGGCACCGAATATGAGGCATTCAGCGGCAGCAAGCCCGACCACACCGTGGTATTGCCATTCACACGCCTGCAAGGTGGCCCAATGGACTACACCCCTGGTATCTTCGAGACCGACCTCAGCACATGGAGCCAGAATACCCACAAGGTTCACACCACACTCGTGGGTCAGCTCGCAGTGTATATGGTGATGTGGGGACCACTGCAAATGGCTGCCGACCTCCCAGAAAACTACGCCAAGTACGACGATGCCATGCAGTTTATCCGCGACATGGCCATCGACTGGGACGACTCTCGCTACATCGATGCAGAGCCGGGCGCATACATCACCGTGGCTCGTAAGGCAAAAGGCACCGACAACTGGTTTGTGGGTGGCAAGTGCAACGAAAACGGCCACAAGGTGACCGTGAACTTCGACTTCCTTGATAAAGGTCGTAAATACGAATGTACTATCTACGCCGATGCCAAGGACGCTCACTACGAAACCAATCCAAAGGCATACGTCATTACAAAGAAAACCGTGAAACAAGGCGACAAAATCAAGATGGTTGAGGCTCCTGGTGGCGGTTTCGTGATGTCGGTAATTGCAAAATAATCAGTTTATAATCACTCTTGGGCGAAATCGGACTATCCCGATTCGCCCTTTTTTATCTATACGACACAAGTATGAAAAGATTCTTAATCTTGACAATGATGGCAGCGATTGCGGCACTTGGAATGAACGCAGGGCAATTTGACAATGAAGTCACCTACACCAAGCGTGGCACCACCTTTGTCCTGGTGGCGCAGAAAGCGCAGTCGGTGAACCTCAACATCTATGCGGAAGGCACTGGCGGCAAGCCAGTGAAGACCGTGGCAATGCGCAAAGGCGAGAAAGGCGTGTGGAAAGCCGAGGTGAAGGGCGATTTGAAAGGCCGCTTCTACACCTTCAATGTGAAGCAAGATGGCAAGATGCTGGGCGAGACTCCTGGACTCTTTGCCAAGGCAGTGGGTGTGAACGGCAAGCGTGGTGCCATCATCGACATGGCTGCCACCAATCCCGAAGGCTGGGAGAGTGACCGCGCTCTCGGCTATGCCCCCACCGACATAATCGTGTATGAATCACATAACCGCGATTTCTCGGTCAGCCGTAAGGAAGCACGCTATCCCGGCAAGTTTATGGCGCTCACCGAGCCTTGGGCTATCGAGCACCTGAAGAGTTTGGGCGTTACAGCCATTCACCTGCTCCCCTCGTTCGACTACGCATCGGTAGATGAGGAACACCTCGACCGTCCACAATTCAACTGGGGCTACGACCCACTGAACTACAATGTGCCAGAAGGCTCTTACTCCACCAATCCCTTCAAGCCAGAAGTGCGTGTGAAGGAGTTTAAGCAAATGGTGAAGGCACTGCACGACGCCGGTATCGCCGTGATTCTCGACGTGGTGTATAACCACACCATGGATATTCAAAACAGCAATTTCCAGCGCACCAATCCCGATGTGTTCTACCGCAAAAACGACAAGGGCGAATACAGCGACGGCTCAGGCTGTGGCAACGAAACAGCCAGCGAAAACCCATTGATGCGCCAATACATGATTGAGAGTTTCAAATATTGGGCAGATGAATACCACCTCGACGGTTTCCGTGTAGATTTGATGGGCGTTCATGATATTGCCACCATGAATCTCATTCGTGAGGCACTTCCCAAGAATGTGCTCATCTACGGCGAAGGCTGGAGTGCAGGCTCATGCGCTTATCCTGTGGAAAAACTGGCGATGAAAACCAACGTCTATCAGATGCCAGGTATCGCAGCATTCAGCGACGAGATGCGCGATGCTATCCGTGGCCCGTTCAGCGACGACCACCAGAGCGCATTCCTTGCCGCCAAGCCCGGACATCAGGAAAGCATCAAGGCGGGCATTGTGGGCTGTATAGAGCACCCACAGGTTAACTACTCAAAGGTGAATTACAGCAAAAAGCCTTGGGCTATCGAACCTACACAAATGATGGCGTATGTGAGTTGTCACGACGACCTGTGCTTGGTCGACCGTCTGAAAGCCAGTATTCCAGGCATCGGCACCGATGAACTGATTCGCCTTGATTTGCTTGCGCAAACCGCTGTGTTCACCTCGCAGGGCGTGCCATTCATGCTCAGCGGCGAGGAAATGCTACGCGACAAGAAGGGTGTGCACAACAGCTACAACTCACCCGACAGCATCAACCAGCTCCCATGGGACAACATGCAGAAATATCCACAGGTGTTTGCCTATTATCAAGGTTTGATAGCGCTTCGCAAGGCTCACCCTGCATTCCGCTTGGGCAGTGCCGAACTTGTGCGCAAGCACCTCGAATTTTTGCCAGTGGGAGAGGGCTTGGTGGCATTCCGCCTGAAAGACAATGCCGGTGGCGATGCTTGGCGCGACATCTATGTGGTGCTCAACGCCAATAAATATGCCTGCATGGTAGATGTGCCAAAAGATGCCTACACCTCTGTGGTGGCAGCCGGAAAGGTGAACCTCGACGGTATTCGCAGCACCACAACATCTAAGCTCGAAGTGCCAGCGCAATCGGCACTGATTGTACACAACTAATCAAGGAAAAAAAGCGATATGAAACTGAAAACTTTAGCATTATCACTGCTTGCGACATTCGCAGCAAATGCGGCGGTGAACATCGACCGTGTGGAACCCACCAACTGGTATGCCGGTATGAAAAATCCATCGCTCCAGTTGATGGTGTATGGCAAGGACATCAAGCAAGCCAACGTGAGCACCGACTATGCCGGTGTGAAGGTGGATAGCGTGGTGCGCCTCGACAGCCCCGACTATCTGCTCGTGTACTTGAATCTGCAAGGTGCTCAACCGGGCACCATGAAGCTCAATTTCGAGCAAGGAGGCAAGAAAAAACAGGTGAACTATGAAATCAAGCGCCGCGACATGCCAGGCGAGGCGCGACAGGGATTCACCAATGCCGACGTGCTGTATATGCTCATGCCCGACCGCTTTGCCGACGGCAATGTGAAAAACAATGTGGTGAAGGGTATGCTCGACCAGCTTTGCGACCGCACGGAGCCATCGCTCCGCCACGGTGGCGACTTGGAAGGCATTCGTCAGCACCTCGACTACTTCAACGAACTGGGCGTGACTGCGCTGTGGTTTACCCCTGTGCTTGAAAATGATATGCCAGGCGGTGGCGGTCACAGCAGTTACCACGGCTATGCCACTACCAACTACTACAATGTGGACCCACGCTTCGGCACCAACGCCGATTATCGCCGTTTGGTAGATGAAGCGCACCAAAAGGGTTTGAAAGTGGTGATGGACATGATTTTCAACCATTGCGGTTCGAGCCACCCTTGGCAAATCAATCCACCGGCAGCCGACTGGTTCAACTATCCAAACTACGGTTTGCAGACCAGCTACAAGCTTACTCCATGCGTTGACCCCTACGCCAGCGAAATCGACAAGAGCGAAACGGTGGAAGGGTGGTTTGTGCCATCAATGCCCGACCTCAACCAAAACAATCCTCATGTAGCCACTTATCTGATTCAAAACAGCATCTGGTGGGTGGAGACCGTGGGTATCAACGGTATTCGTATGGACACCTATCCCTACGCCTACGCTGCCCCTATGGCGCGCTGGATGAAGGAACTGAACGAGGAATACCCCAACTTCAACACCGTGGGCGAAACTTGGGTCACTCAGCCAGCCTACACAGCCACTTGGCAAAAGGATTCACGATTGGCGAAAGAAAACAGCAATCTGAAGACGGTGATGGACTTCGCCTTCTACGAGGCGATGGACTCGTGCAAACACGAAACCACCGACGGCTGGTGGCGTGGCTTCAACCGTGTGTACAACACGTTTGTGTACGACTACCTCTACACCGATGTGAACAATGTGATGGCATTCCTCGAAAATCACGACACCGACCGCTTTTTGGGCGAGGGCAAAGATGTGGACCGCCTGAAACAAGGACTTGCGCTGCTGCTCACCATTAAGCGTATTCCACAACTTTACTACGGCACCGAGGTGCTGATGAATGGTGTGAAGAAGGTGACTGACGGCAATGTGCGCAAAGACTTCATGGGTGGTTTCCCTGGCGATGCACGCAGCTGTTTCACAGCCGACGGCCGTACTGCCGAGGAAAACGAGATGTTCGGCTGGCTCAGCCGTCTGCTGCATTGGCGCAAAGGCAACGATGTGGTAGTGAAGGGCACCCAAACCCAATTTTGCCCCCACAATGGCGTGTATGTGATTGCACGCCGCCACGAAGGCAAAACCGTTATGCTCATGCTCAACGGACTGGATAAAGAAAACAAAGTGGACGTGAAGCGCTACGCCGAACTGATTGGCACCACCGCCGAGGCAAGCAACGTGCTCACAGGCGAGAAAATCAACGTCACCACCGACATTCCAATCCCCACCCACGGCACCCTCCTTATCGAATTCTAAATCCACATAGGAGTGCAGCAATAAAAAATTGGCTAAAAGGATTGCTCCTTTTAGCCGTTTTTTTGTGTGGGGGAATTAAGGTGGGAATTTAAACGCTATGCGTTGGGAATATACTTTTTCCCCTGGAAATGATATACATGTTTTCCCGAAGAAGATGCGATGAAATTCCGTTAGGAATTTGATGTGTGTAGGCAGGTATGCAGAAAAGATGCAATGGAGCGAAGCGAAATGGAATCTTTTCGAAATGCCTGCAATAGATATGTCAATATTATGCATTCCAGCGGAATGCGACAACATCATATAACGCTATAATGGCGAAATCGCATCCCGCTGGGATGCAAATTTGTTATGCGATATTTGCAGGCATTTCGCTTCGGTTATGCTCCATTTCGCTTCGCTCATTATGCATAACCTTCGCTGCATACCTGCCTACGCACATCTAATCCCTACGGGATTTTTTCAATCATTACTAAATTATCACTGGGACAACTTGTATATCATTTTCTTTCCCCTATTGTGTGAATGGATTATTTGAATTTGGGGAGCTCGTAGGTGGCTTGGAGGATTTTGCCGTTTTCGTTGTCGACGAGGCTTGCTTGCCACCAACTGTCCACCACGCGTTGGGTGTTCCAGTCGAGTCCGTATTCGTTTTGCTCTGCGCACCACCAGAAAAGTCCGTTCACGCTATCGCTGTATTTGTTGAGCATGGTCACGAGGTCGGCGACGAATTTCGCCTGTCCGGCTTCGGTGTAAGGGTATTTTTTGCTGATATTGGTGTCTTTTGTGCCACTCATTTCCCAGCGGTAGGAATAGCCCGTTTCCATAATCATGATTTTACGGTCGGGCACTTGCACTTTCAGTTGCTTAATCACACCCTCCAACGCCGAAATCACGGTGCTTGCGGTGGCGTGGTAGGCAGGGTAGTAGCTAAGGCCCATAATGTCGTAGTCGAGCCCGAATTTCTTTGCGCCCATACCGAAGAACTTGCCCGGATTGCCGTTGTTTGACATTTCAATGTGGCAAATCACCTTCGCGTTTGGTAGCACCTCGCGCACGGCGCGTGCTCCAGCGTTGAAATAGGCTGAGAAATTAGCCCAAGTGCCTTTATTAGCTGTGCCTTCGGGCCACACGCTGCCAGTAGGCCAAAGCATACCGTAGGTGATTTCGTTGCCCACCTGCACATAGTCGGGGCGTGCGCCAGCAGCCACCATGGCCTCGAGCGACGCTTTCGTGTAACTATATACCGAGTCGGTCATCGCCTCCACCGAAAGTCCTGCCCATCGGCTTGGCACGGTTTGCTTGCCGGGGTCAGCCCATGAGTCGCTATAATGGAAATCGAGAATGAATTTCAATCCGTGGTCTTTGATGCGTTTGCCCAATGCCTTCACATAGGCGATGTCTTGAAACACGCCTTGCCCCTTATCGGCATCCGAAGCCTTCGAGGGGTCAACAAAGAGGCGCACGCGCATAGCGTTGAGTCCGATTTGCTTGTAGAAAGCGAGCATATCGGTCACTTTCGTACCGTTTTTATCGTAATAGATGGCTCCACGCTGTTCGTAGCGGTCGAGCAGAGAGATGTCGGCACCCGCCAACTTTTGGTTAGGGTCTTCGTAAGTGCCGAGAATGATATTCACAAGTGTAGTCACGTCGCTCACATCAATACTGCCGTCGGCATTCACATCGCAAGTGGCGCTGTCGAACTGTGCTGTGCCGAGAATCTGGTTGACGAGGGCAGTCACATCGCTCACGTTCACTTCGCCGTTGCCGTCGATGTCGCCCAACGTGGCTGCACTGCCCTGGGTCGGCATTAGACCCAGGAGTGCAAGCACGATAACGCTAACTAACTTATATAATTTCATTATTCAAGAATCAGGTTGATGAGAGCAGTCACATCGCTCACGTTCACCACACCGTCTTCGTTCACATCGCACACGCTGTCGCTGAAGTCGGCTGCGGAGAGAATCTTGTTGATGAGGGCAGTCACGTCGCTCACGTTCAATTCGCCATTGCCGTCGATGTCGCCCTTGATAGGGGTGTCGCCACCGCCAGTGTATTGGAGCGTAACGTCGTCAATGAGCATCTTGCCGTTTATCGAACCTCTGATTTCGTAGTAAACATCGTTGCGGATAGGGCCGATGTCCACTGTTTGTTCTTCATTTGATCCCTTATCGAAAATCACGTTGAAATAGTAGTCCTTAGAAGGCACATTCACTGTCTTGTAGTAGAATTTCGCACCCTTTACCATCTTGGTGTCGGTGACTTCGGAACCAGGCCATGTGCCGTTGAGTTCATCACCTTTTTTGTCCCACATATAGAAGTAAACCGATGGCCAACTTGGGTCCTTCACATGCACGGTGGCGGTGTGAGGGGTGAAAGGCACGATCTTGTAGTCGCGTGTAAGCACACTGCTCACTGCGCCATTCTTCAGCAATCCCACTTTCAGGGTGCAACTGCCGCTGATGGTGATTTTTGTGCCATTTGCCACTTGTGGGCTTGAGGCGGTAGGTTCGGAACCGTCGAGCGTGTAAACGAGTTTCGCGCCGCTGGTGGCACTTACAGCCACGAGTTTCACATCAAACGCCTTCTCATATTCGCCCGATGCCACATCAGCCCAAGCCACTTCGCAGCTGGGTGAGAGGTAGTATTTGTAGTGATGGCCAGCAATCACTTCCACCCATGAAGCAGCCGAAGGCTTCACCGATTCGGTTTTGCCCACCACCACCATGAGTTTGCCCTTGGTGCCAGTCACTTGGTTGGCGAAATAGTTCACATTGCTGCGGTATTTTGAGTAAGAACTCATATTGTGAATGCCAGCGATTTGGCGCAGCTCAATCATATTCTTGATTTCGCTCTTGTAGTCCTGCCAGTGCTTGTAGAACACGCAAGGGGTGCCAGGCATGGCGATGAGGAACGCGTTGGCAGCGATAGTGTCCTTGCGGATTGGGTCTTGCTGCTCTGCGCTTGAGCGATATTCGGTATCGTGGTTCTCAATGAAAGTGACAGCGTAACGCTTGTAACTGGCGTTGCTCATCACGCTGGCGTTGCCGAGTTTCGACCAGTCGCTACCGTTCACAGCGTCGCGCACGTTGTAGCGGAATGGAAAGTCGAATGCGGCAGACTGAATCACATTGTTCACCTTAGTGCCGTTGATCCAGTTGATTACCGTAGAAGCGTTGCCGTCCCAGTATTCGCCCACGCTGTATTGCACGCCGGCTTTAGTGTTGTATTGACCGGTGAACGAAGCACTGTAGCCCTTCACCATATCGTAGCGGAAACCGGCATAACCGAGGTCGTTGAGCAGGTAAGGCAGATAGGCGTTGATGATATTCTGCACATTAGCGCTCTTGTGGTCGAGGTCGCGGCAGCCGTCCCAGCCCTCGCCAGTGTCGTTGTTGGCGCTGAGGCTGAAGCCGTTTTTGCTTGCCCATGTTTTAGTATTGCCACCGTCGTCGTTGGCGCAGATGTCAGTAGATTTGAATTGATAGGTCACGCCATTGTAGGTTTCGGCAGGGAAATCCACCCAACTGCCGTTCACACCCAGATTGTTGTGGTGGTTGATCACCACATCTTGAATGATGCCAGTGCCTTTAGCCTTGAAAGTGCTGATCATGCTGCGAAGTTGCTTTTCAGTGCCAAAGCTGCTGTTGTGGTCGAAGAAATAAACAGGGGTGTAGCCCATTTGGTTGTAACTGGAGTTGCAGTTGCCAGACTGTGGCACCCAGATGAGCTTGAAGCAACTCAACTCGTCGGCTTGCGATTCGAGGTTCGACCATTGCGAATCCACGAAAGAGTCCCAGTAGAAGCCTTGGAGCATAACGCCGCCATAATTCGCTGGCCAGCCTTGTGCAAGCGCCACTACGGGCATTGCCAGTGCGAGAAGTGCTAATTTGATTTTGTTCATATCGAAGGATTAAATAGTTTTGGCTATTGTTAATAATTAGAATAACACAAAGTTACATACCTTTTCCCTCAATTCCACCCATTATTAAAACCACGAAGCCGAAAATATTATGCAATCGTTTGCATTATCGCGTGGGGTGGGGGATAAATAAAAGCACATGTGAAGGCATCGGAGATGCCAAATGATGCGAAACACCATGCAAGTGTTCTTGCTTGCAAGGACGCGCAGCTTGGTGATAGCAATGTGCTCACAACAGGAGCCTCGGAGAGGGTCGGTTGTGGTCAAGACTATTGATGGTTCAGTGGAAAAATACTGGGGGGACTGAAACAAAAACATAAAAAACAGCCTTTTAGCGATGCCAGTGCTTCGCACCTGTCGTTAGTGCTGCGGCATGTCTGATTTCAAGCAGAGGCTTGAATCAGCCACACCACATCACCAACGCCGCCCTCCCCAGCGAGGGCGGTGGCATCGCCAAAAGGATAAAAACC
>SAMEA104315420__coassemble_1131_pt1 | contig 12929 bp, 8 predicted proteins | sample SAMEA104315420__metabat2_low_PE_049 | metagenome-assembled genome bin SAMEA104315420 (sample SAMEA104315420) | gut metagenome | biome: Monkey gut; feature: monkey-associated habitat; material: faeces | place: China | collected 2013
CCATCTCCAACCCCAAACCACATTTCCAGTGCAAACATAGTAACTTTTGGTTTGTTTTGATCAGTGTTTACCGAATTGTTATTTACAACCACTTATTGCGATCACACAAACTCACAAATAATTTCACGAGAAAAGCACAGTGACCAAAAGAACCGTCCCTTTGGTTGCAAATAATTGCACGAGAAAAGCACAGCGACCAAAAGAACCGTCCCTTTGGTTGGTGGTGGGTGGATTTTTGGGGATTTTTTGGGAGATTCATAAAAAAGTGATAACTTTGCGGTATTGAAAACTTTTGCATAGGGTTTCTGTGCCTCAAGGTGCAGAATTAAAAGGGAATCAGGTGCGAATCCTGAACAGTACCCGCTGCTGTAAGTCCCACACTAAATCCGACGCATCGGCTCACACATTGCCACTGGTTGTATCTCTCTTACAAAGGCTACATCACATTATCCGGGAAGGCGTGAGCACGATGGGGACGAGTCAGAAGACCTGCCCACATTGCAAGCCTACAGCTGCCGAGAGGCATCAACGCCCCTATTCGGCGCAGAGCAAGGTTCACGTGGCATTTGAACCGTAGTGCAAACATTACATAATAGAATGTGATGATGTGGTGTAGCTTATTTCCACCATTTATTGCTTTTTTATCAGCACTTCCGCTAAAATGCTATCGTTGTGCCCCATCGCTCGCTGATGTGGCTGTGGCTTTTGTTTTCACCGACCTCGGTGATGCGGTGCCCCATGAATGGCTATGCCCCGATGGTCTCATTAATTTAGGATTATATATTTCTTAATATTAATTTTTTATGAGACGTTTTTTTAATTTTCAACTGATTTGTGTTCTGACCATGATGCTGCTTGGCGGCGTTGTGGCTCCCACTGCTCAGGCTGAAGGCAAGAGAAAGGCGTGGAGCGCTGCCGATGGCGCGTTCTACCTAATGACTCGCGACGGTCTTGAGACCTACGAAGTGGACGGAACCATCACCTTCAAAGCAGCGGCAGATGGCAAGACCATCCCAACCTATCGCGACTGCGGCGTGGTGTTCGCACCAAAGAATGAAGGCGACAAGATTCAAATCACAGTGAACAGTGTGGACCTCAGCGGTCCGAACTATCTGCTGATGTACGATGGCGCGATTGAGAAAATCGGCTATGGCGCATCATCTGATGGCAAACAATCGAGCTACCTGCCAGGTGGCTGGGTGAAGAAGTATGTGACCGGCACCGACGGCGACACCTACACCTCTACCGCTGAAGACGGCAAAATCTCGTTCGGTTTCCACAGCAACAGAGCGGAATCCAACACGGGCTTCAACATCACCGTCACCGCTCTCCCTTCAAAGGACATGGAATTGAAGGGCGTGAGCCTCGCAAGCAATGAGGCTACCGTGTACCGCGGTGCGAAAAACCAGATGCTCATGACGCTCGACGTGCTTACCGAAGGCGGTAAGAACGCGTTCAACGTTGATGAACTGAAAATTGCTACCAGCGCACTCAGCGGCACCAACCAGGTGAGCAACGTGCGCCTCTACAATGGCACAAAAATCACCGCCGATGGCGCTTTGGCTACTGCCCCAACACTTGGCGATGAACTCGTGGCCACTAATGTGGCATTGAAGAGCGGCCACAACATCTTCTCGGTTGTAGCCGACATTCTCCCCGATGCAAAGGGCTCCATTCCCGGCATCAGCGTGACCAGCATCAAGGTGAACGGTGCTGCGCAAACGCTCGAAAACAGCACCTCAGCACCTGTGGCTGTGAGCAACGACATTCTGATGACTGCCGACCACACCACTTTCACCATTAGCGACGACGCCAAATTCTACGACGATGGTGGCAAAGACGGCAAAATCTCTGAAAAGTTCAACGGCACCATCACTTTCGTGCCTGCCACAGCAGGACAGAAGATTAAAGTGGATTTCTCGAAACTCGCTATCTTCAACACCTCATCTGTGGGCTATAACGATGTATTCAAGTTCTACAACGGCCGTACAGCCGACGACACCAACCTCATCACCACTCTTTTGAAGGAGGCTAAAGTGGTGAAATCTTCAGCCGACGACGGCTCGATGACCATCACCCTGAGCAGCACCACTGGCGTGCCAGCCGACGGTTGGGAAGCTGTGGTATCACAATTCCTGCCAGGCAACATGGTATTCAAGAGTGTGAGCGCAACTGCCGCAAGCACCGAAACAGTGGCTGCGGGCGACAAGAATGTGCAAATGCTTATCGTTGACGTGCTGACCGACAACCAAAGCAATCCACTATCTGTAACCAACTTCAACCTCACTTCAAGCGATGTGAAAAACATCGAGAAGGTGAGCGTTTACAGCCTTGGCGACAACACCGAATTTAAGACCTCTGCCCCATTTGGCGAAGCCACAGTGGAAAGCGGCAACATTGCCGTGAACGGCAACCTCAACTTGATTGAAGGCCACAACTACTTTGCAGTGGTGGCACAAGTGAAGCCCGACGCAAAGAATGGCGAAACCATCGCTTTGAGCCTCGCTGGCGCAACTGTGGCTGGCGAAAGCAAAACCGTGGCCGAGAATGTGGCTCAACGCACCATCGCCAACGTGTGCCGCGCCACTAAGGGCAGCCACAGCCACATCATCTACGACACTTGGAAGTTCAGCGACACCAAATCGACCATCTACCCTTCAAAATACGAAGCCGAGAATGCCGACTACATCGTGACTTTCACCCCTGCCGAAGAAGGTACTGTGGCTCAACTCGATTTCAGCAAATTCGACATTTACTACAGTTCAAGCAGTTACGGTGTGAAAGCCGTATTTGAGGTTTACAGCGGCACCAGCACTGCTACCGAAAACCTGCTCTGGAAACTCGACGACGCCAAGAACTCTGACAAGGGTCCTGGTAAGACTCTCCGCTCTACAGCAGCCGATGGTTCAATCACCATCAAGTTCAACCCCAACACAATGACCAGCGGCTACACCGGCACCGGTTGGGAGGCCACCGTGGCTCCTTTCAAGAATCACGACATGACCATCGACAAGGTGACAGTGAACCAAACAAGCACCGACATCGTGCCTGTGGGCTCTGCCGACGCTGGTATCATCGACTTTGAAGTGACCACCTCTGGCACTCTCACCAAATCGACCATGAGCGAAATCAACCTCGACCTCAAGGGCTGCGAACAAGCAGTGAGCAAGGTGAGCGTGTATTACAACACCGAAAACGACGCTGCCACCGCTGTGGCATTCGGCACTGTTGAAAATCCTGCCGCCACCGCTACCGTGAGCGGCGAACGCGAACTGGTGGAAGGCGCTAACTACTTCTGGGTAAGATACGACGTGAAAAACGATGCCGCATCGGGCACCCTGCTCGATGCGAAACTCGTGAGCCTCAAAACCACCGACGGCAACACCTTGGCAGTAACCGACGGCGACCCTGAAGGCGCACGCGAGGCACAAAACATCGTGAACATGGCTCCCGACACCACCGTTATCACCGTTATGAACCCAACCATGTTCTACGACGATGGTGGCAAGGACAACCCTGTGACCGTGAAGTTCAAGGGCGTGACCATCTTCAAACCTGGCAAGGAAAATTGCGCTATCAAGATTGAACCTATCAAGTTCTCAACTGGTAGCGGTAAATTCTACATCTACAATGGCGAGGGCGTTGACGCTGACAACCTCGTAGGCTCATACAACTATGTGAGCGCACCTCCAACCTACATCTCTAAGGCCGCCGACGGTGCTTTGACCATCAAATTCGACGGTCCTACATCCACCTACACCGAGTACGATGGCTTTGAAATGCAAGTTTCGCTCCACGAACTCACTCCTTTCGTGGTCGATGGCATCGAGGCTTCTGCTCCACGCACCGACGATGTGACACGCGGCGCAAGCAACGCTCCAATGCAGAAGATTGCTGTGAACGTGGGTGGCGACCGTGGCACACTCAAACTCAACAACATCACATTCAAGGCTAATGGCACTACCAACGTGGCCGACATCACCACCGCACGCCTCTACTACACTGGCACTGCCAACGCATTCAGCACCGACAACTGCATTGCTACGCTCAACAGTGTTTCGGCTACCGAAGCCAACGTATTCACCGCCGCAAGCGATGTGGAAATCACCGATTTCGGCACATACTACTTCTGGATTGCCTACGACATCGCCGCTGAAGCACAAGCAGGCAACAAGGTGGCAGCACAAGCCACAAGCGTGAATGTGGACGCCAACAGCGTGGCAACCACTGGCGACGCCACTACCCGCACCATCAAGGCTGGTATGAAGGGCGTTTACACCATCGGTGCTTCTGAGGGTGCCAACTATCCTACCATCGCCGCCGCTACCGAGGCACTGAAGGCCAACGGTGTGGAAGGTGCTGTGACCATGCAAATCGAAAACGGCACCTACAACGAGAATGTGCGCATCACCCAAATTGATGGCACAAGCGAAACCAACACCATCACATTTGAAGGCAAGAGTGGCAACCGCGCCGATGTCACTATCGCAGGTGGCGGTTACAGCGAGCCTGCCTACGGCAGCCACAAGGAAGGTTTGTTCTATATCGACAGCACTTCTTATGTGACCGTTAAAAACCTCTCTATCGTGCCTTGCACTCAAACTTACCCAAGTGCTATCCACGTCTACAACCAAAGCCGCCACGTGACCATCGACAATGTGTATGTGAAGGCCGACCTTGTGACCACTGGATACAGCGGCATGTACTTGGTGCAAACCGAGTCAAAGAACGAAGAGGGCAAGAACAACGACTACCTCACCGTATCGAACTGTGAGTTCTACGGTGGCTACATAGCTCTCCGCATTGGCGGCACATCTTATGTGAAACTCACTCACGAAAAGGGTGCTAAGGTGATTAATAACATCATCAACGAGCCTGGCAGCAAGGGTATCTACTTCGACAACGAAAACGACGGCACCATCGAGGGCAACACTATCTTCCAAAGCACATCAGCCCGCACCAATTACTGGGGCATGGACTTGATGCGCGTGCGTGGTAATATGGTGATTCGCAACAATAAGATTACCAACACCCACAGTTATTACAGTGGCGGTATCTATCTCCGCACCACTTGCTACGGTAATGAAGATCAGCCAATCCTCGTTTACAACAACAGTATCAATATCACCAACTCTCCTTCAGCAAGTTCATCTGGTATTCAAATCACTGCCGACAACAAGAACATTCACGTTTACTACAACACAGTGCGTATCGGCGGCACAAACGGCTACTGCTACTACACTGCACGCGTGAGCAGCGATGAGGCATACACCAATATCGTGCTGAAGAACAACTTGCTGCAAAACACCACCGCCGGTCCTACAATGTTTATCTACAACGAGGACTATGCGAAGCGTGTGAAATTCAGCCACAACGCTATGCTTGGTGGCGAAGGCAAGATTATGAAAGATGCCGACATCGTGGCATTTAACACCCTCATTGGCGACCAAACCAACTTCGTGGAAGCCGCCAACTTCGTGAGCGAAACCGACCTCCAACTCTTGAGTGCAGGCAACCTTTGCGCTGGCGCTCCAATCGAAGGCATCACCACCGACATCAAGGGCGTGACCCGCAGTGCCGTGACTCCAACTATCGGTGCCTACGAATACAAGGACATCGAGGTGGTGACTCCTGAAATCGCCGAGGGTTACCCTGTGATGGCAAACATCGGCGAGACCTCTGCCGACGTGAAGACCAAGTGGAACGTGAGCGGCAAACTCTACGCTAAGGTTGAAAAGGTGGTGGCACAAAGCGAAGCCGCACCTGCACGCAAGGCTGCACGCCTCGCCAAGAAGGTGATTAGCGCCGACGATTTGCTCACCGCCACTCCTAAGGAAGTGAGCGCAGATGAAGAGGTGAGCACCTCATTCACCGACCTCGAACCAGGCTGCAAATATCAGGCTTACTTCTTGCTCGAAAGCGCTATCGACGGTGCCAAGAGCGAGGTGGTGACATCTGAAGAGTTTACCACTCTCCGCCACTTCGACCCCCTCACCCTCGCATTCGACAACGACAACGTGCGCATCAACAGTGGTGCAACAGCCACCATCACTGCCGCAGTGGCAGGTGGTGAAGCTCCTTACACCTACGAATGGCGCGACCAGATGAATCAAGTGGTTTCTACTGAAGCCACTCTCAATGTGGCTCCTGCCTATACCTATGGCTACCGCCTCACCGTGAAGAGCGGCGACGGCCAGACTGCAACTGGCAAGACCAAGGTGCTTGTGACTGGCGAAACCGTGGCTGCCACATTCGACGACAACTACCTCGCTGAAAACACCCACTTCTCTGGCGACACCGACAAGGATATGTTCTACAGCGGTTCGTTCTCGTTCGCAGTTGCCAACATGGACAGTTGGTGGTATGGCTTTGGTATGAGCAACAGCACTTCTACCGAATTTAAGTCGCTCGACGATCAATTCAATTCATCTGTGGGCAGTGGCGTGGACGGCTCAAGCAACTACTGTGTGGCTTACCCAAGCGGCACCGATGTGACCGTGACAAGCAACGAGGATGGCGACATCATCAGCGGTGCATTTATCACCAACAATGCCTACGCTTACAGCAGCATGACTAATGGCGACTCTTTCGCCAAGAAGTTTGCCAAGGGCGACTGGTTCAAACTTACCGTTTCGGGTAAGACTGCTACCGGCACCAACACCCTCGACTTCTACCTCAGCGACTTCAGAAGCGAAAACGAGGCTGACCACTACATCCTCAACACTTGGCAATGGCTCGACTTGCGTTCACTCGGCAAGGTACAGAGCCTGTCGTTCACTTTCACAAGTAGCGACACAGGCAAGTATGGCATGAACACTCCAGCCTACTTCTGTATGGACAACCTGGGCGGCGTTCGTCCCGAAACCGAAGATGAGCGCAACGTTCGCATAGGTGATTCCAACATCACCCTCGCCGACCTGTTCAACCTCGAACACGATGGAGCAGCTGTGAAATATGCACTTGAGGAAGTATCAACCGATGGCAACATCACTGCCGCTATCGATGGCGACGCAATCAGCGTCAACGCAGCAGCAGGGGCCAAGAAGGTGGTTGTGGTAAGCGCTACACAAAAGGGCAAGACCCAATATGTACGCCTCACCATCAACGTTGATGCAAGCACTTATGTTGGCGATGTAATCAACCCTAACGCAAAAGTGAGCGTGAACGGCAACACCATCAAGGTGAGCGGAGCCAAGAGCGTGAACGTGTTCAGCACCACCGGCGCATTGATTAGCGCAGGTGCCGACACTATCGACGTGGTGGCTGGTGTTTACCTCGTGGTAGCCGACGGCATCACCCACAAAGTGCTCGTTAAATAATACAGTCCAACAAGGCAACATAGCCAAAATTCTCTTTTAAATTCTTTTTCAGAGAGCGCCGACGAATATTATCTTCGCCGACGCTCTCCTTTTTATTTTACCCAAATCGCTTGATTAATTAATGGGTAATACGTACTTTTGCACAAACAAAAAAAAGCTATTTGCAATATGAAGAAATTATTAGGATTGGCATTGCTGATGGTGATGGGCAGCATCATCGCCACCTCATGCAGCGACGATGCCGACCGCCGTCGCGCCTATGTGGAAAACAACACACAAGACACCCTTGTGCTATATCTGCAAAGTGGACAGAAATACTCCGAACTGCACCCCGATTTCACCACAGTTTTCCCACCATCAGAAATAGTGGAAATGCCATTTTTCGTGCCAATCAACGGTCTACCCTCCTACCAACTTGACGAAGACCGCGAAAAGGTGGTGTTCAAAACCAAAGACGGCTCCAAAGTGGTAAACAAAGACTACCACCACGGCAACAGTTTCGTTTACGGCAAGCGCCACGACCTCGAAGGCTACTTCTTCATCATCGAAGAATCCGACCTACAATAAGATTAGAAATTAGAGGTTAGAAATTAGATTTTTGTAAAGTCAAGAGATTCAGAGTGCTCCATTCACTTGAGTGCACCATTCACTTAATTGGGAATGCTAAAAAAATAAGCAGAAGCGGGCTGTGGGGCTCGCTTCTGCTGTATGGGGGAGGGAAATTTGGGTTATTCGCTTGAAAGTCCCATATCACGCACTATCTGCTTGACGACCTCAACTTTCACGGTGGAAGCATCTTCTTTATCATAAATAAGAAGGAACACTACTTGCCCATTCTTCACATCGGTGAGAATGTTGAAAGTGATAACCCTTGCACCACCCGACTTTCCTTTTCCTTTTGACTTAATAGCCATACGGATTTTACGAATATCCTTAGTAATCTCATCGCCCTGCAATGGATTTTCCTTTATGCTTTCCAAGAAGTCTTTGTAGTCTTGCTTGAAACTTGGATATTTTTTGGAAAGACGCTTCGCCTCTTTTGCGAAGTCTTCAGTAACGGAAACTGTAATATTACAATTCATCAAGCAAACTTTCTGCTGATTGGAGAACACGCTTCCCTGCAATTGCCTCTTTCACTTCTGCCAAGGCATTTCGAAGATCCTTTACCAAATCACGAGGGGTCTCTATCGTTTCGCTATCCATTTCGGGAAATATACGGAATTTACCTGCACGCGATTTCAGTACAACGTGCTCACCCGATTTAACCATATTCAGGTATTTAGTCTGATTGGTGCGAAAATCTCTTGTGCTAATCACTATCATAGTTCATTCATTTTATGGTTTCGCCACAAAGATACATATTTTTTTTGAATTGGTTACCAAATATGCGAATTTGGTTACCAAACTTTGCTAAAAAATAAGCAGAAGCGGGCTGTGGGGCTCGCTTCTGCTGCATGTGTGGGGATTGGATTATTTGCTTTTATTTCACTTCCCAGGTGTCGCCGGAGAGAATCATGTCGTGGAGGCAAGTGAAGCCCTTCTTTGCTTTCACTTCTGCCACTTGCTCTGCTACGGCAGTGTCGTAGTTTGGAGCGTCCACTTCACGAATCACACCGATTGCCAATGGCAGGTCGTGGCCGTCCATCATGGCGAGTTGCTGGTGGAGGAAGTTGCTCTCGCAGTGTGCGTCGTGCACGAGCACATCGTCGATGGTGTAGCCGTCTTCACCGATGGTCACAGCCTTCAAGCCAAAGCCGTCTTGCACAAGACCCTTGTTCTTTTCGGCGCCGAAAATCATCTTTTCGCCATGCACGAGGTGGATAGTACGGTCGGCACGAGTGGCACGGTCGGTGATGTAGTTGTGGATACCATTGTTGAAAATCATACAGTTCTGGAGCAGTTCCACGATAGAAAGACCCTTGTGCTTAGCAGCGGCAAGCATCACTTCCTGCGAAATCTTCAATTCCACGTCGATACTGCGGGCGAAGAATGTACCGCGAGCACCGAAAGCGAGTTCGGCAGGAATGAATGGATCTTCAGTGGTGCCGTAAGGTGATGATTTCGACACGAAGCCACGGTCGCTGGTAGGAGAATATTGACCCTTAGTCAGACCGTAAATCTTATTGTTGAGCAACAGGAGGTTGAGGTCCACATTGCGGCGCACCTCGTGAATGAAGTGGTTACCACCGATAGCCAAGCCATCGCCGTCGCCACACACTTGCCACACTGTCATATCAGGGTTGGCAACCTTGAAACCAGTGGCCACTGCACCGCCACGACCGTGAATGGTGTGGAAGCCGTAGGTGTTCATGTAGTAAGGCAGACGACTTGAGCAGCCGATACCTGAAATCACTGCTGTTTTATAAGGTGGCACACCGAGTTCAGCCATAGCCTTGTGAAGCACATTGAGCACAGCGTGGTCGCCACAACCAGGACACCAGCGAACTGGTTGCTGATTCTTATAGTCCTTTGCTTGATATTGTTGCATGTTATTGTTCTCTTCCATGATTATTTGCCCTCCATAATTTTGTTCACGCCTTCAACGATTTCGTGTACGAGGAATGGTTGACCTTCCACCTTGTTGATACGCTTGATGTTAAGACTTGGGTTAAGACCTTGCAGATAGTTAGCGAACTGACCGTTGTTGAGTTCGGCAACGATTACTGTCTCGTATTTGCCCAGCACTTCTGCGGTGTTCTTGGGCAGAGGGTTGATGTAGCGGAATTGTGCGAAGTCCACCTTCTTGCCTGCCGCGTTGAGTTCTTCGAAGGCGGTGTAGATGTGACCATAAGTGCCACCCCAACCCACGATAATGGTGTCGGCATCGTCACATTCGCTCTTCACTTCGAGCATAGGAATGTGGTTGGCCACGTTTGCCACCTTTTGAGCGCGGGCAGCCACCATGCGAGCGTGGTTTTCTGGGTTGTTGCTCAGCACGCCGGTTTCGTAGTCTTTTTCAAGACCACCCACACGGTGCTCGAAGCCTTCAGTGCCAGGGATAGCCCAGTAGCGAACGAGTTCTTCGTTGCGCATATATGGCTTCCACTCGCCCTTCATGTCTTCGGTCACGAAGTTAGGCTTGATTTCTGGATATTCGTCGTTTTCTGGCACACGCCATGCGCTTGAGCCGTTGGCGATAAACGCGTCGGTGAGCAGAATCACTGGAGTCATGTGTTCAAGAGCGATACGACCAGCCTCGAATGCCATCTTGAAGCAGTCGGTTGGTGAGAGTGCGCTCAACACCACGAGTGGACATTCACCGCTACGGCCGTAAAGTGCCTGATTGAGGTCGGTTTGCTCAGTCTTGGTTGGCAGACCGGTAGATGGGCCACCGCGTTGCACGTCGATAACCACCAATGGCAATTCTGCCATCACTGCCAAGCCGATAGCCTCGCTCTTCAGAGCCAAGCCAGGGCCAGAGGTGCTGGTAACGGCGAGGTTACCTGCAAAACTTGCACCGATAGCAGAGCATACGCCAGCAATCTCATCTTCCATCTGAATAGCCTTCACACCGAGGTCGCGGCGCTTTGCCAATTCGTGGAGAATGTCGGTAGCAGGAGTGATAGGATAACTGCCGAGGAACAGTGGACGGCCGCTCTTTTCGCTTGCCATAATCAAGCCCCAAGCAGTGGCCTTGTTACCGTTCACGTCGGTATATACGCCTGGACGCAAATCCTCAGTTTCGATACGATAAGTGGAAACGGAAGCGTGGATGTTGTGACCATAGTCGAAGCCACCACGCACCACCTTCGCATTAGCCTCGTAAACGGCAGGCTTCTTAGCGAATTTGTGTTCGAGGAAGTGGAGAGCACCGTCGATAGGAGTGTTGAACAACCAACAAACCAAACCGAGCGCAAACATATTGCGACACTTCATTTGGCTCTTGAAGTCCATACCGCTGTCGGCAAGGGCAGCCTTCACCATCGAGGTCATAGGCACTTCCACCACTTGGGCCTTCAAACCGATTTCCTTGTAAGGATCATCAGTCTTAAAGAGGGCTTTCTCGAGGTCGATCTTCTTGAAAGAGTCGATATCAACGATAGCCACACCATTGGGTTTGAGGAACTTTGCGTTTTGCTTAAGAGCTGCTGGATTCATTGAAATCAGCACATCACATTCATCACCAGGAGTGTGAACACCGAGTCCCACATGAACTTGGAAACCAGAAACGCCATTGAGCGAACCTTGAGGAGCGCGCACTTCTGCTGGATAGTCGGGGAAAGTGGAGATTTGGTCGCCACGCTCTGCCGAAATATTGCTGAAGATGTTACCAGCCAGCTGCATACCGTCGCCAGAGTCTCCCGAAAAGCGTACTACGATGCTTTGACGGAAAAGAATGTTGGTTTTGTCTAACATTGCTGTTGATTTGTTGTTGTAATTTTACCCAATTCGGTGGTGAAAGAAAAAAGACACTATGGAGAGTGAGGCCATGTTGGTCTTTCCTGCGCCAGAGAATATGGGCGTAATGTATTAATATAATTAATGTTAATAGTCGGCACGTTGGAGTCAGCACACCTTTTTATAAAGATGTCATCGTCTAACCCGATGCAAAGTTACATCTTTCAATCGCAATAAAAAAATTTAGTGGTATTAGTTTGCTTAAATGGTGTTTATAAATCATAATTTATATTAATAATTCACCTTATCATATTCATTCCCAATCGCTTACGCCTATTCTCCAAATATTTTAGATAATAAAGTAATATGCCCGCACTTTTTTTTACATGAATGCAACTTTTGGCACAGTTATTGCGTCTAATACATAAGAAGCGCGTTGGAAATACCACCGTCACGAACAAGAAAACAAAAAAATTCATCATTATGACTTACTCAGGAAAAAGACTCTACAGATCAAACACAGAGAAAACGATAGCAGGCGTGCTGGGCGGCATTGCCGAATACTTCGACATAGACCCCACTTTGGTGCGCTTGGGCTATGTGCTGCTCTCGCTGTTTTCTGCGGCTTTCCCAGGTGTGCTGGGCTACATCATCATGTGGATTGTGATGCCACAAAAGCCCTTCGACGGCCCCTACCCCAACCAGCCTCCCCGCTTTCAGTAAACCGTGCCCCTCCTTCGGCTACGCAAAAACCATAGAATAAGGGCAAAATATGCGCTCTGAGAGGGCAAAAAGCGTCCAAAAGAGGGCGATGTGCATTTTTTTTGCAAAAAAGAAGCGAAAAATTTGCAAGATTGATTGATTTTGCCGTATCTTTGCATCGCTAAAAGCAACTGGTGCGTTAGTTCAGTTGGTTAGAATGCCTGCCTGTCACGCAGGAGGTCGCTGGTTCGAGTCCTGTACGCACCGCAAAACCCGGAAGCAATCCCGCTCCCGGGTTTTTTGTTTCTACCCCACAGATTTACCTGATCAGTGGAAATTTAGGCTCAGTGGAAAAATACAGGGGATAAATTATGCATTGTTGCCGAATCGTGAATGGAAACAAAAACATAAAAAACAGCCTTGGTGCAACTTGGATAGCCCTCGTGAGAGGGCTATCCAAGTTGCACCAAGGATAAAAACCGCTCGCCGTTTCACGGCGAAAAACCCCTGATGATAACATGATTTCTTGGTAAAAAGCCGCATCAAATTTCTCAAAACGATAACGCCATA
>SAMEA104315420__coassemble_1572_pt1 | contig 9939 bp, 8 predicted proteins | sample SAMEA104315420__metabat2_low_PE_049 | metagenome-assembled genome bin SAMEA104315420 (sample SAMEA104315420) | gut metagenome | biome: Monkey gut; feature: monkey-associated habitat; material: faeces | place: China | collected 2013
AACTTTCAATCTGAAAGTTGGTTTTACTTTTTCAGTGCTTTCGCCTTTGGCATGTTTCTAATGCGTTGATACAATGCTAATTGCCATTTGAAACATGCCAAAGGCATGTCCCTACGTTATGATTCGCAAATTTAACCCTCGCGTCCTTACGAAAAAATAATATGAAACGAATTTATACTTTATTTCTATCACTTGTTTGCTTCACTGCTGTTTGCTCTTTTGGGCAGACTGTGAGCAATGTGGATGCCTATCAGGAGGGCAAAAACATCATTATCACTTACGAAACGGATAAGGCTGGTAGTGTGGGCGATGTGTTTTGCTCCACCGATGGCGGTCGCACTTGGGGTGCACCGTTAAAGCAGGTGACTGGCGATGTCCACAAGGCTGTGAAGGCTGGCAAGCATCGCATCACATGGAATGTGTTGGCTGAGGCCTACGACCTCAAGGGAGATAATATCTGCTTCAAGGTGGAAGAAAAGATGGCGAGTGTAATCACCGTCAAGGTGAATGGCGTGAGTTTCGACATGGTGCGTGTGGGCGGGGGAATATTCAATATGGGATTGGATAAAGGATTCGATAAGAAGGCAGTCACAAACGAAAGCCCTGCCCACAGCGTGACCTTAGACGCCTACTATATTGGCAAAACGGAAGTGACACAAGCCTTGTGGCAAGCCGTGATGGGCACCAATCCATCTAACTTCAAAGGTGATAATCTGCCAGTGGAGAATGTGAGCTGGAAAGATTGTCAAGAGTTTATTGGCAAGCTGAATGTATTGACTAATAAGAAGTTTCGGTTGCCAACTGAGGCAGAATGGGAATATGCGGCACGAGGTGGCAACAAAAGCCGAGGCTACAAGTATGCTGGAAGTGACAGTATTGATGATGTGGCGTGGTACGACATGAATGGCGAGGAAATCACCCATCCTGTGGCATCAAAGCAGCCCAACGAATTGGGCATCTATGATATGACTGGCAATGTGTATGAATGGTGCAGCGACTGGTATGGTATCTACACCGATGAGCCACAAACCAACCCACAAGGTCCAACTACGGGACCAGGGCGCATTATTCGTGGCGGCAGTATCGACGATTTCAGAGACGCTTGCACCTCCACCAGTCGCGACAACGACGACCCTAATGATTGCGACAATGATATGGGCTTGCGGTTGGCACTTTAAGTTGTCCTTATGTTGTTGAAAATAAGGTTATTTTTTTGAATATATATTTTTGATATGATAAAACTGGTATTTTTTCTTTTACTATCTGTGTTCACTGCTGTTTGCTCTTTTGGGCAGACGGTGAGCAATGTGGATGCTTATCAAGAGGACAAAAACATCATTATTACCTATGATACGGATAAGGAAGGATATGCAGGTGGTGTGTATTGCTCCACCGATGGTGGACGCACTTGGGGTGAGCCATTGCGTCAAGTGACTGGCGATGTCAACAAGCAGGTGCCAGCAGGTAACCACCGCATTGTGTGGGATGTGCTTTCCGAGCGTGAAAAGCTTGCAGGTGCCAATATTTGCTTCAAAGTGGAGGTTTATTCTGGCAAATTCACGGTGAATGGCGTGTCGTTTGAGATGGTGCGTGTGGAAGGTAGCACTTTTCGCATGGGTGCCACTTCCGAACAGGGAGATGATGCCTGGGATATCGAGAAACCAGTTCACAGTGTGACTTTGAGTAGCTACTATATAGGCAAGACCGAGGTTACTCAGGCACTTTGGCAAGCCGTGATGGGTAGCAATCCATCGCGTTTTGAAGGTGCAGACCTGCCTGTGGAGCGTGTCAGTTGGAACCACTGTCAAGAGTTTATCCAAAAACTGAACAGACTTACTGGGTGCAATTTCCGCCTCCCCACCGAGGCAGAATGGGAGTTTGCTTGCCGTGGCGGTAACAACAGCCGTGGCTATAAGTATAGTGGCAGTAACAATTTAGGCAGCGTGGCTTGGTATGATGACAACAGTGGTGGTCAAACTCACCCAGTTGCCACCAAAGCCCCCAACGAATTGGGCATCTATGATATGAGTGGCAATGTGTGGGAGTGGTGCAATGACTGGTATGGCAACTATACAGCAATTTCGCAGACAAATCCTACTGGTCCTCAAAGTGGGTCGTGGCGCGTGGGCCGTGGCGGTGGTTGGAACGGCATTGTCGGGGACTGTCGCTCGTCGAATCGTGGCGAAGACGGCTGCGTACCGGCGGAGCGCTACAAACACCGTGGCTTGCGGTTGGCCCTTTGAGTTTGCAACAACTGTCCTTGTTTGGCAGAAAATGAAGCTATTTTTTTTGAATATACATTATTGATATGATAAAACTGGTATTTTTTCTTTTACTTTCTGTGGTTACTGCTGTTTGCTCTTTTGGGCAGACGGTGAGCAATGTTGATGCCTATCAAGAGGGCAAGAATATAATTATTACCTACGATACGGATAAGGCAGGATGTGTAGGCGATGTGTATTGCTCCACCGATGGCGGACGCACTTGGGGTGAGCCATTGCTTCAAGTGACTGGTGATGTGAATAAGCAAGTGCAAGCAGGTAGCCACCGCATTGTGTGGGATGTACTTTCCGAGCGTGAAAAGCTTGCTGGCGCCAATATTTGCTTCAAAGTGGAGGCTAATTCTGGCAGATTCATGGTGAATGGCGTGTCGTTTGAGATGGTGCGTGTGGAGGGTGGCACTTTCCGCATGGGTGCCACATCCGAACAGGAAGATGATGCCCGCAGCGATGAGAAACCAGTTCACAGTGTCACTTTGAGCAGTTACTACATTGGTAAAACCGAGGTCACACAGGCTCTCTGGCAAGCCGTGATGGGTAGCAATCCATCAGGTTTTGAAGGTGCAGACCTGCCTGTAGAGAATGTCAGCTGGAACGACTGCCAGAAGTTTATTCAAAAGCTTAACAGCCTTTCTGGTCGCAAATTCCGCCTCCCCACCGAGGCTGAATGGGAGTTTGCTTGCCGTGGCGGAAACAACAGCTGTGGCTATAAGTATAGTGGCAGTAACAATTTAGGCAGCGTGGCTTGGTATAACGGTAACAGTGACGATCAAACTCATCCAGTTGGCACTAAAGCCCCAAATGAATTGGGCATATATGATATGAACGGCAACGTGTGGGAGTGGTGCAAAGACTGGTATGGCTACTATAAAGCAATCTCGCGGACAAACCCTTTAGGACCTCTTGTTGGGCTGGGCCGCGTTACTCGTGGTAGTTGCTGGGGCGATGGCTCCTGGAAATGTCGCTCGTCGCGTCGTGGTTACAGCGATCCGGCGTTCCGTAGCGACGGCATTGGCTTGCGGTTGGTCCTTTGAGTTTGCAATCAAACTGCCTATGTTTGGCAGAAATTCATTTTGCCTCTCATAGCCGGGTTCTTTGTTCTAAGCTCCTATGTGATTGGCACAGAAATGTTATAATAATGAATAAAATTTAAAAACAATATAGATATGAATCGATTTCTAGTATTATTTGCACTTTGCCCCACCTTGGTGGCTGTGGGGCAGAGCAATGTGAGTAAGCCAAAGGCGTTTAATGTGGTGAAAGAGGTGAAGCCTCCTGTGCTCGATATTGTGCCTGGCTCTCTCCAGTTTGTTGATGCCACAGGCAATAACGCTATTGATGCCAATGAAACTTGCTATATCAAGTTTAAAATCCAAAACACTGGCTTGGGCGATGGGATCGCTTGTCGGGCTGTGGTGAAAGCTACTGGCACCACTAATGATGTGCGCTACTCAAATTCGTCACTTGATGTAATCAAGCAAGGCGGCACGATGGATGTGTCTATTCCTGTGACTACAGGCATCAACACCGCCGATGGCAAGGTGCAGTTTGAGGTGATGGTTGACGAGCCTAATGGCTTTGGTACCGACCCACAGTTTATTTCGGTGAACACTCGTGCGTTTGATGCCCCATATCTGCAAGTGGCTGACTACACGGTGACAGGCGTTTCGGGCAATAGTTTGCAGAAAAAGCGTCCGTTCGACCTTCAGGTGCTGCTCCAAAACACCAAATATGGCGAGGCGCAAAACGTGGCTGTGAGCATAGATATTCCCGATAATGTGATGCTACTTGATGGTGAGCAGTATGCTACGATTGATAAGCTTGGAGGTGGCAAAACCAAATCACTTGTGTATAGCCTGATTGCCAACAACAATTATAGTGGCACCAGCATACCGGTGACAGTGCATATCAAGGAGAAATATGGAAAATATGCCGAAGACAAGACCATCAATTTGGCTTTCAACCAAACCTTTGCCAGCAACAAGATTTCGGTTGACGAAATCGTGAACGACCGCAAGGCTATCACCTTGGCATCGCTGAGCAGTGATGTGGATAAGAACATTCCTTTCAATGCCAGCGACAACACCAATACCTTTGCCGTGATTATTGCCAACGAGAATTACCAATATGAATCGGCTGTGGAATTTGCCAAGCATGATGGCGAAATGATGAAGCAATACTGCACGCAGACCCTTGGAATGCCCGAAAAGAATGTGCGCTTGGTGGAAAATGCCACTCTCAACAATATCCGTGCCGCACTTGGCTGGATTAAAGAGGTGAGCGATGCCTACAATGGGCAGGCTAAAGTGGTGTTCTACTATTCAGGGCACGGTATTCCAAACGAAGCCACCAGTCAGGCATATCTTTTGCCTGTAGATGGCACAGGAAGGGATTATAACACAGGTTATCCTGTCAGCAAACTTTACGAGGAACTGTCGTCGCTGCAAGCGCAAAGCGTGGTTGCCTTTATGGACGCTTGCTTCTCTGGCGCTAAGCGAAGTGGCGAAATGATGGCATCGGCGCGCGGTGTGGCTATCAAGGCACGCCAAGACACGCCAAAGGGAAAAATGGTGGTGTTCTCTGCTTCGCAAGGCGACGAAACCGCCTATCCCTACAAGGGGCAGTCGCACGGCATGTTCACCTACTTTTTGCTGAAAAAGTTGCAAGAGTCCAACGGTGATGCCACCCTCGGCGAACTTGGCGACTACATCAACAGCAAGGTGCGCCAATGCTCCATCGTGGAGAACAGCAAGAGCCAAACGCCTACCGTGGTGCCTTCGGCAACTGTGGCAAGCGAATGGCGCAATATGAAACTGAGATAATAAAATTTGATTGACAATGAGGAAGCGAATCGGGGCATTGACAATGATGCTGGCATTGGCTGCAATGGTGGCTGATGCCCAGGATTTCCGTGAGAAGTACGAGCAATTCAAGCAAAAAGCCACTCAGACCTACAACGATTTTCGGGCAGAGGCGAATGCCAAATATTGTGAGTTTTTGAAAGGCGCATGGGAGTGGTATGAGCAAATGCCTGTGGTGAAAAAGCCAATGGATGAGACGGTGCCACCTGTGGTTTTGCCAGAAAATGACAAGCAGAAGCCCGTGACGGTTCGCCCTATTTTGCTCGATACGGTGGTGGCTCCCACGCCCATTACCGTGGTGCAGCCCACACCTGTTTCGCCCATCAAAGATGTGCCCACCGTGGCACCATTCGTTCACCACTTCACATTTTATGGCACACGAGGAGATGTGCGACTTCCACAGCAGCCCGACGCTCAACTCACGGTGCTGAACGGCAATTTCACAAACAAAGATATGTCGGCAGCGTGGCGCGCACTTTCATCGCAAGCCTACGACAATGCCGTGCGCGACTGTATCGCGATTCGCACCCAGCACCAGCTCGACGATTATGCCTATTTGCTGATGCTCCGTTCGCTGGGTGAGAGTTATTTTGGTGGGGAGTGTAATGCCGCCACCGCTCTCACGGCATGGCTCTTTTGCCAAAGTGGCTATCAGATGCGCTTGGGCAATGCTGATGGCAGACTGCTGCTGCTTTTCGGCACAAAACATGTGATTTATGATTTGCCATACTTCGTGATGGACGGCGAGGGCTTCTATTTGCTGAAGCGCAAAGGCGAGAACTTCAATTCACGCATCACAGCGTGTGATGTGGCGTTCCTCGGCGAGCAGCCACTTTCGCTTGAAATCAGCCAACCCATCAGATTTGCCAACGATGAGTCGGGTGTGAGAACGCTGAAATCAAGCCGCTATCATGAGTTGGCGGTGAATGTGAGCATGAACAAGAATTTGATTAACTATTATAATGATTATCTGTCGTCGTATAAAGACGACAACTTATTAACACGCTGGGCACTCCTTGCCAATGCGCCGCTTCAAGAAAGCACAGCCGAGGCAATTTCGGAGCAAATGCGCCCTCTCTTAGCCGGCAAATCACAACTGGATCAGGTAGAAATGATTCTCAACTGGGTGCAGACTGGTTTTGTGTATGAGTACGACGATAAAGTGTGGGGTGAAGACCGTGCCTTCTTTGCCGAAGAAACGCTCTATTATCCATATTGCGATTGCGAAGACCGTGCCATTTTGTTCACCCGATTGGTGAGAAACCTTGTGGGGCTGAAATGCGCTTTGGTGTATTACCCAGGTCATTTGGCAGCCGCTGTGCATTTCACCGACGCAGTGAATGGCGACTATCTGCAAGTGAATGGCGAGCGATTCACTATAGCCGACCCAACCTATATCAACGCACCGGTGGGGCGCACCATGCCAAAAATGATGAATAGGTCGGCAACGGCGATACTGCTTCAATAGCACGCGCAATGGGAGCAGATGTGCATTTTCATTTGCAATAAATGTGAAGTAGTTTTAAAATGTAAGGAGGGTTTTTGGGATTTTCGTGAGAATTTTTTAATTTTGTAGTTAGGATAATTAGTTGAAGGAGGTTAAACCTTTGCTTCAATTTGTTAGTCTATAAGGTATGTAATTAATTATATCACAAAAATAAAAACAGACGAATATGAAAAAAATCATGAGTTTATTTCTGAGTGCCGCAATGGTACTTGGTTTGTCGGGATGTGGTTCAATGAACAACACTACCAAGATGGGTCTTGGTGGTGCAGGTGGTGGCGCAGCAATTGGCGCTATCATTGGTGGTTTGATTGGTCATGGCAAGGGTGCTGCTATCGGTGCTGCTGTGGGTGCTGCTGCTGGTGGTACTGCTGGTGTGCTTATCGGCAAGAAGATGGATAAGCAAGCTAAGGAATTGGCTCAAATCAATGGCGCACAGGTTGACACTATCACCGACCAAAACAATTTGACCGGTATTCGCGTGACCTTCGACAGCGGTATTCTCTTTGGCTTCAACAAGACCAACTTGAGCGAAAGCGCTAAGAAGTCGCTCTCTCAATTTGCTTCTTCATTGCGCAACAACCCTGAAACCGACGTTACAATCCTCGGTTACACCGACAATGTGGGTACTCGTGCAGCTAACGAAAAGGTTTCGACCCAACGCGCCGCTAATGTGAAAACCTACTTGAACCAAAGTGGTGTGAGCAGCACTCGTATGCAAAGCAAGGGTATGGCATGGGACAACCCAGTGGCAAGCAACAACACTGAAGCTGGCCGCGCTCAAAACCGCCGTGTGGAAATCTACATCACCGCTAACGAAACTATGGTGAAGCAAGCTGCCGACGGCACTCTCCAATAAGATGCCAAAATCATAATGTGACCACAGAAAGTGTGGCGCATGATAGCTGGAGCCCTCTAAAGTGCGGGCTCCAGTTTCTTTTTGTGTGTGCTAATAATTTTTGTCAGAAAGTGGAAAAATCATTAATTTTGCACCGACTAAAATAACTTTTAACCTAAACATACATTATGAGATTTATTCAATCGATTTCAAAAGCATTGTTGCTGCTGGCGATGGCAATGTGTGCGCAAAACTCCTTTGCACAAGATTTCACCAGTGTGGATACACTTAAATTTTACGATGCCCTCCAGTTTAGAATGATTAACAAAGGGTGGAACAACTCTGAGACTCCATATTTCCGAGTTCCTGCCTACTTAAAGGACAGCTGTCGCACTACGCTCTACGAACGCCTCAGATGCACCTCTGGCGAAGGATTCCGCTTCCGCACCAATTCAAAGTGTGTGGCTGCACGCTACAATCTGCTCACCAATATGCACATGGCGCACATGGCCGATACCGGCATCAAGGGCTCCGACCTCTATATTTGGGACGAAGACGTCCAGAAATGGCAATTTGTGAACTGCAACCGCCCAGTTCGCGACTATTCTTGGAAGCCTGGCACCCCTCGCAAGGATTCTATCCAAACCAAGGTGTATGTGGATAAACTCGACGGCAAGATGCACGAATATATGATTTATCTGCCTCTTTACGATGGTGTGAACTGGTTTGAGATTGGCGTGGAGAAAGGCGCAAAAATTGAGATGCCAAAAATGAACAACCCTCGCAAGGGCAAGAAATTCGTGTTTTACGGCACCAGCATCATGCAAGGTGGCTGCGCTTGCCGTCCGGGCATGGTTGCGACCAGCATTCTCCAGCGCGACCTGAACATCGAGTGTGTGAATGTGGCTATCAGCGGTGAAGGCAAGATGGACACCTATATGGCAAGGGCTTTGGCTGAAATTCCCGATGTGGAGGCATTCATCATCGACCCAATTCCAAACTGCACCAAAAACATGTGCGATTCGCTCACTTACGGATTTGTGAACATTCTGCGCCAGGCTCGCCCCAATGTGCCTATTATCATGGTGGAAGGCCCTATGTATTCTTACGCAAAATACAGCTCATTCTACGGCAAATATCTTCCACAAAAGAACTACGAGTTCCACAAGAATTATTTGAAGCTCCGTGCTGAGAATCCAAAGAACCTTTACTATGTGGATTGCGAGAACCTGTGGGGACCTGACAACGAAGGCACCGTTGATGGCATTCACCTCACCGACATTGGTTTCTACTGGTATGCCCAAAAGCTTAAACCATACTTGAAGGCAATTATGGACGGCAAGCCTGTTCCATTCCAAGACAAGGTGAACAAACCATATAAAGAAATCAAGTAACAAAGCGGTTTGTTGCCAAACTTTGGCAAACGAATAAAGCTGTTCTAAAAAACATAACTGTTCATGGTTCGCCACGCAATGCGGTGGGCCATGAACAATTTCTAAATCATACACACTTTTAACTTACACTTTGAATTGAAGACTAAAGATTACATACTGCAATTAATCGACGAAGGCGAGCACGAGCATCAGGATTTCAAGTATCAAATCAGCGATGCCAAGAAGATTGCTCGCAGTATTTCGGCATTTGCCAACAATTCAGGAGGACGCTTGCTCGTGGGCGTGAAGGACAACGGCCACATCGCCGGCGTGAAAAGCGACGAGGAAATCTACATGATAGAGCAAGCCGCCACAATGTATTGCCGACCAGAGCAGCAAATGAATTTCCAGCTTTTCAAGGTGGAGGGCAAGAGTGTGCTTCTTGCCGAGGTGGCAGAGGCCCAAGTGAAGCCTGTGCAAGCCCCCGACGAGAACGGGCATTGGAAAGTGTATTACCGTGTGGCTGACGAGAATGTGCTCGCAAGTGGCGTGCATGTGAAAGCCTTGAAACACAAAAACTGCGATGAAGACGGTGCATTGCTCAATTTCTCGGAAAAAGAGCGTGAGTTGTTGGAGTATTTAGACCTCCATGGAGGCATCACCCTGTCGGGTTTCTCAAAATTGGCACACATTTCTCGCTTCGCCGCCGAAGATGCCATCGTGAAGCTGCTTGAAATGAACGTCATCACCCTCAATTACCACAACGGCAGCTGCCTCATCACCAAAGCAAACAAATAACCATAGGGAACTCTCTGCGCGGTTCAGTGGATAAATACTGGGAGGCACTGAAACAAAAACCACTCGCCTTCGGCGAAAAATCAATTCCGGTAGGGACGTGATACTTCACGTCCGCCCATAATTGTGATACAATATTGAATATCAGCCATTTGGCGCGGACGCGAAGTATCGCGTCCCTACCATACAAAATCGTTTTGGGAGATTGTACAACCTCTTTTCAAGAAATCATGTTATCATCAGGGGTTTTTCGCCGTGAAACGGCGAGCGGTTTTTATCCTTGGGGCAA
>SAMEA104315420__coassemble_1872_pt1 | contig 8578 bp, 5 predicted proteins | sample SAMEA104315420__metabat2_low_PE_049 | metagenome-assembled genome bin SAMEA104315420 (sample SAMEA104315420) | gut metagenome | biome: Monkey gut; feature: monkey-associated habitat; material: faeces | place: China | collected 2013
TGATCTGCAAAAAAAACGGCAATATCGCCCCCTGCCGACTTTTTCAGTGCTTTCGCCGAAGGCATGTCCCTACGCTATGGCGTTATCTGTTTTGGGAGATTTGATACAACCTCCTTTAGAAATCATGTTATCATCAGGGGTTTTTCGCCGTGAAGCGGCGAGCGGTTTTTATCCTTGGTGCAAAGTGGATAGCCCTCGTAAGAGGGTGGCGGAGGGATTGTGTGGTTGGCGGCATGGAAACTCGTTTCCAATGACGCAAAGCGCACAGTCGCACCGCCAAATGCGAAGCATTCCACGTTGCCCCAAGGCTGTTTTTTATGTTTTTGTTTTTGATTTACATTCACGATTCGGCAACATTGCATAATCTATCCCCAGAAATTTTCCACTGAGCCGCCCATTGACTAAAAAAAACGTAGACCCATTGCCTCGTTGACCCGTTGACTTGTTGACTCGTAGACTTTTATTCTTCCGAGGGGGTGAGGGGAGAGAGGGTGTCCATCACTTTGTTGACGATGGGAGCGTAGGAGTTGGCGAAATGAGTTGGATAGGTGGCGAGCACGGTGGCGAATGCGCCGTCCACTTCCACCACTTTGCGGCAGTAGGTGTTGCCGTGGTTGTCGTTGCCGCAAATCTTATACCAGTTGTCGGCTTGCGTTTGCAGGGTGTCGGTCTTGCTCTTTGCCGCAGCAAAGGCTTTCTTGATGTCGGCGTTGCCCAATTCGTCGTATTCGCCATAGACGGTGATTACCAACTCATTGTTGGAGAAAACGCGGCCGTCGCCATTGGCAGGAGCCTCGCCCTTGTCGAGAAACGAAGGGTATTCGCAATGGAATGCGAAGCGTGGGTTCACATATTCCACGAAATAAAAATCGTCGGGCACTTTTGAGCCGACGTTCACTTCCAGCAAAGTGGTGTCGGCTGTCTCGGTGGACTGTTCGGAGTTTGCTTCTTGCTTGCCGCCTTGGCACGCAGCCATTATGCCGAGTAGCATCAGCGGAGCGATAAATTTCAGTTTCATAATTTTGAAAATGAAGGGGCGCAAACCACTTACGCCCCTATATTATATATAATTGTTTGGATTAATGCACGAATGCCACGTTGTCAACCCAGAGGGTCATGCCCACGGTGCCTGTGTAGGCGGTGCCGCAGCCGCTTGAGAGCATCACCACCACATGGGTTGGCTTAGTGCCCACTGGTGCCCATTTTTCTTCAATTACGGGTTTCATTTTGCCCTTGGAGTTGCGTGCGTAGTAGCTCTTTTCCCTTGGAATCAAGCCCATGAACGACTTGTAGCCAGCGTGATGACGAATGTCGCCATACCAGATGGGAATGCGGTGCTTGTTCACCCAGCCCATAGTGGTCTTGCCGAAACGCTCACGACCGGTGCCCACACGCTCAGCGTGGATGTTGCCCTTAGCATCTTCCCAACGGCGCTGGAGCAGCACAAACACTTCCGCATTGTCGCGGCCGCTGAGTTTCTTTTTACTGCCGAAACCGCTCGAATAGATAGGAGCGCCAGCAGGTGCCACAAGGCGGTAGTCGAATTGGAGGAATTTGGGGGTGTGGGTGTAAGGCACGCCCATTTCCATCTTGCTGTAGGGGTTCTTGGTGTTGCTCACTGGTTCCACCATCTTGCCCAAGAAGATGGTGCCCGACACCAGCACGTCCATGTTGATGATGCCCACAGCTTTCACATGCTCAAGAAGGGTGGTGAGCTTAGCGCAACGGCCAGCGCCGTGCTTGTCGGGGAAAACGGCGTTGCTCGTTTTCACCACGCCCATCACTTTTGCCATTACATTGCTGGTGGCCCATTGCGAGCCGCCCATATTGTGGTAAGCCTTGGCACCGTTGATGGTGGCGTTGGGCGCAATTTCATACACCTTTTTAGTTTCGCCGCCAATCACGCCCGATTCCTTAATCACGCGAGTGACCCAGTTTTCAAAATTGCCAAACTTGATTGGCTCCACTTTTTCTGCTTTCACACCGAATGCCAAAAAGGCTGTCAGTGCCATAATAAGTGTGAACTTTTTCATTGTCTTTGTAAAGTTTAGTCTGTAATGTTATAATAATGTCGTTGTTTTTCTTATTTTTCTGTCGCTATTCGCCACGCGCCGCCTTGCTCAGCAGGTGGTGGCCGATTTTGCAGTAGATGCACTTGCGCGCGTCGCAGTATTCACGCTTCAGCTGCACCAGTGCCTGCGAGGTGAGCGCGTCGGGGCAGTCGATGCCGTAAGCCACGAAGTGCGCCACGATGGAATTGCTCTCAGCCCGCAAATCCTCCAGCAGTTTGATGGCCTTGTCGGTCATCTCGTAGTTGCCCGTGAGTTCGCCGTAGGCGTAAAGCAGCGGAGCCACCGTGTTGATAAGAATGATGTCGATTGAACTTCGGCTCAATGTGGCGGTGGCGCGCTCGTTGGGCTTGCCAAAGGTGTAGTGCTTGGTCCAATAGCCGCTCAACTCCACCTCAAAGAGTGCGCGCATCTCCTTTTCGCCCTCGGCCTCAAGAATGCGGTTCATCATTCTGAATCCGCCCTCGATAAACTGCGCCAGCATGGCGATGCGCCGATAGGGGAAATTCTGCGGACGAATGCGGAACAGTTTCCACGACTCCTTCTCCATAGGGGTGAGTTGGAATTTGTTGGAGAGGAAGGCGTATTCGGTGCAGAGTTGGTTGTAGTAGCTGTCCATTCCCGGCTTTTGGGCATCGAGCATACCAGCCTGGCCGAAAAGCAGTGCCTCGATTTGCAGCACCGAATCGCTGTGCTTGCCAAGCAGGCGAAGCGGAGTGCGACGAGCCAGCCGCTCAAATGCGTCGTTGTTGATGCCGAAACCGAAGTTGCGGGCGAGCGTCACATAGCACACATCTTCCCAACTGCCGTTGAAGCTGTCGAGCAACTGGTGAATGCGCTCCACCTTTCCGTGCAGTCGCTCAAACGCCAAGCCCTCCACCCATTCCACGATGGTGAGGTGTGGCACCTGCTTGATTTTCTCGGCGCAAGGCACCTCGATAGTTGCACCCACGAGCGAAGCGTAGTCGGCATTGAACTGTGGCGACACCTCCAGCACCAACTGCGGAATCAACTCGCCATTGGTGCGGCGCACGGGCGCATCGTCCTTCGCCACCACGTGCAGAATCACGCTGTCGTAAGCCTTGTCGCTGTCGTGGCGATGACGCTTCCAGTCGGTGGCACGGTAGTGCATTTCCACGTTGCCCACCCACATGTGGCCGTCAATCTCGATTTTCGCGTTGAAGAAATCGGGGCCAGCGTCGGTGTTGAGCAGTCCGGGATCCACCACCCTCACCTTTTTCCCGGTGTTGGTGACCATATCCTCCGACCGCCACAGGCGATGCTTCCACACATATTGCATTAATTTCTCCATCGAAAAAACTGCTATTAAATTGCGAAGTTACAGAAATTTTGCTAAAAGTGTACGCCTTATCCACCAATTATGTTTTTTTGACCACCTTTACCGCCTTTTTTCCTTATCCTTCCACCTCGCATTGGCGTGCCTCAAACCTCTTCCAACGCCGATGCGCGCTCAAATGCCGGGATCCAGCACAATCTTCACGCTAACTCGTTCCAACTCAGAAGAATTTGCTGTTTTATGGTTTTTTATGAATTTGTCACGGCTCTTTCATTTAAGATAAAAGTAGAGACATAGTATCCCTTACCCGGTTCATTACGAATCGGGGCAACTTGACAATGCTGTATATCAGAAAGTTAATCTTCTGTCAAAAATCTAAAATTCATCATTTTTGGTATAGGAAACGCAAAAGTCTGGTAAAACTCATAGATACATATCTCATAAGTTCAGCCATGCCCTTTTTCTTGTCAGACCTTTTTTTCCGGAGTCTTTTCCATATCGAGAACACGGAATGGACTATTCTTTGTATGGAGTCAAGATTGCGGGCTGCTTTTGGCGACTTGCGTTTTATCCTGTCTTGCAGCAAATTGAAATCCAGTGCCCAATGCATGCTTTCTATCGACCAATGGTTTCGCACCAATGAGCCCAATGCCGGAGTGCTCGTTGGCAGACTGCTCACATACAGCCTCTTTTCAGAGGTATGTGCGCCAGATTTCTTCCTTACCGTTTCGGATTCATATTCTATAATCGTCATATTCCCTCCCCACTTCTCCTTGTCAACTATGATGTCAAGACCGTCAAAGACGCGATAAGTTCGGGTCTCTATTCTGCCATGCCCAAATTCCGGTCCCTCTGTGTAAGAATATGCAGGAGCGCACTCTTTGATCCTGTCCTCCACGCCATAACGCAGAGATGGTTGATTTGCTTTCAGTTCTATCAGAAAATCACCCCCATTCTCCCTGATTCTGTCAATGATATTCTTCTGCATGGACATGGCATCTGCTGTGACTATCTTTCCTGATATATTGATCTTGTCGATAAGCCGCGGTATTGCCTTTATCTCATTACTTTTCTCGCAGCAGGCTTCGGTAGCCAATGTGATTCCTGTGTTGCAGGAATAAGCTGACACAATATCCGGACTACGCCCGTTGTCCAGCACGGTGCCGCGCTCGGCTTTGCCATCCACGCAGATTATCTCCTTGCCGCTATCGTTTTTGAGCAGTTCACCGTGAAAGACTTCTACAAACCGCCGCATCCTGTCTGCCATGGCCAGATCGTCAATGCCGTTATCCACACGGCAAAGAGTTGCTTCTGAAGGGACACCGTTCCTTAACATACCCATTTTTCGGAATTTACCAAGATTGTATTTGCCGAACTCCATTATCTGGGCACGTCCAATGCACCCCGACGCACGTCCAAGTATTATCAGCATGATGATGTCATCAAGTCTGTGACGAATATTTCCTTTGCCTGACCTTCTAAAATCAGGGATGGAGGAGGAAAATTCCTTCAGTCTATACAAAATACTACCTCGTGATCCGAATTTATTTACTACTTTTGTAATCTGATTGTGTGCATCCGCTTCAATCGAAAGAACTTGGTCGAGTGGCTTGATTTCATTCATAACTTTTTGATTGTCAACTATAAAGTTACAAAAAATCTGCCATTCGACCTATTTATTTAAGCACTTATTTCGCTGAAAATCAAAGAAATCTGTATCATGCGGGAGCATATCTGTCAATCATCGAATCGCCACAAGAATTATGAACCGTGCAGGCAAAAAGTGCCTTCACCATCCAAGAAAACAATCGCTATAAAATAACAACATTTTTAAGTGAGCAACGAAATCTTAAATGAAAGAGCCGTGTGAATTTGTGTCATTTTTTTGTTAAATATACTGGTGGTTAAGGAAATAATGCCTAACTTTGTGCGTAGCTTTGGCTATACCATTACTACTTAGGGACAATTCGGATATATAAATAACTCTTTTTAAACAATCTTCGTTATGAGGAAAATTTTTACTTTATTAATCGTGGCTATATTAGCCACCGCCACCTCCTGGGCTGCTACGACAGGAACTATCACGTTTGGCACAAACAATGTCAAGATTACCAAAGCCTCTATGACCGCTGCGGATGATCAAGGTAATTCTTGGAAAATTACAACTGTTGGCACAACTTCTTTTACTCAACAGCCAACATACAGTCAGGTTGGTTCTGGCTCGAAGCCTGCTACTTCTATCACTTTTACCACTACTCTCCCAAAAGAAGTGAAGGTAACCTCTATGTCTGCAAAATTTGGAGGATTTGGCAGTACGGCAGGTAATATCAAACTTCTTGTCGGAGACACAGAAATTGGCACAGGAAAATTGAATGCAACAAATGATGTGATTGTAACGTCAAACACCGGGGCATCTGGCACTCAACTTACCGTAACAGTAGAAAACATTGCAAAAGGCGTGAAGTGCTACAACATTTCATACACCTACGAAGACGAATCAGGCAAAACTCCTACACAACTTTCTTGGTCTGCTCCAACTGCAACTGTGGACTTGGCAGGCGAGGCAAAGGAATTTCCTACTTTGACAAAAGACCCTGCAAGTATTACAGGAATCACCTATACATCAAGCAATGCCGACGTGGCTACTGTAAACGAAGCCACTGGTGAAATCACACTGGTGGCTTGTGGCCAGACTACCATTAAGGCCGCTTATGCTGGCGACGACACTTACGCAAGCTCTTCTGCCACTTACACTTTACGAGTTGTGGATAATAGCATTGCCGCTGGTGAATACACAATCCCTCTCAACAACTGGTTTTGGGCAACTAACCATAACGGAAGTTTCAACGTTGAGAAAGGGAGCCTCAAATTGCAAGGACAGCAAAACGGCATTAGCATTTCTCTTGGCAACGTCAATTCAACCAATGCCTATGTTGATGATAATGAAACTCGCACATATAGCTCATACATAATGACGGTCAATGCTCCAGAAGGTTATGTGCTCAAAAAAATTGAATTTGTAGGTACAAGATGGCAATCCGGTACTTTAAATGCGTCGGCTGGCAATATGGGCGCACAAAAGATTTGGTCGGGCAATGTAAGCTCTGTTGAATTTTATTTTGCCGGAATTTGCGAGATTAAAAATGTTAAAATCGCTTACGAAAAGGCTGCTCCTGCCAAAACCTTGACTTCTATCGCAATCACTGGCGAACCTGCACAAACTGAATATACTGAAGGCGAAACTTTCAGCGCAGAGGGTTTGGTCGTTACCGCCACTTATGATGATGCAAGCACAGCCGTTGTTACCGCTGATGCCAACTGGACATTTGAACCTGCTACATTGGCTGTTGGTACCACCAGCGTGACTGCCACTGCTACATACAATGAAAAGACTGCAAGCGAAACTTACAACGTCACTGTAAAGGAAATCCCAACATACACCTACACTTGGATGGTGAATGGTGCTGAAGTGAAGAAAACAGCCCTCAAAGAAGGTGCAGCTGTTGAAGCTCCTGCAAATCCTGAAAACATCGCCGACAAGGTGTTTACTGGTTGGGTGACCACTGCCACCGTAGATGCTAATGTGGCTCCTACCTATGCAACTATCGACGAAACTGCAAAAGCCAACACCACATATTACGCTGTGTTTGCAACCCTTAAGCAAGGCGCAGGCGAAAAATGGGTAAAGAAAGCCGCTTCTGAAATCACCGAAGAAGGTGTGTATGCACTGATTACCAAAGATGGCAAAGCCTTCAGTGGTACAATCATAGATGCATCTGGTTCAGCAGTAGTTAAAGGAAATGGTGAGTCTACGACAGATGCATTCATTTTTGATAGCAACAATGAAGCTACTTCTGCCCCTGAAGGTACTTGCGAACTGACATTTGTGAAAAGCGGAGAAGGCTTTAAAATGCTTAATGCAGATAAAACCCAGTGCTTGTATTCATACAAGAGTGAAGCAGGAAATTTAAGCTGGAAAGCCACAGAAAAAGAGAATAGTTACTGGTTTTTCTATGACAACAATTGGACTTATAAACAAAGTGCCACTACATATACTTATTTGAGAGTCTATACCCCTGCTAAGACAAGCAGCTATAAGAAATCTTCATTCCGCACTTATCCAAAAAATAACAGCAATGAAGATATGTATCTCGCTCAAAAGGTATCAGGTGCTGGCTATACCGACTTTACCACTATCGTTAAAACTGCTGAAGTGACCACTTTGGCTAACTTGGCAGTGAATGGCGCAGAGGGTGCCGCTTACCAAGTTGACGATGAAATGGTGGTGGCTAAAAAGTTCCAAAAAAATGGTAAGAACTACATCGTGGTGAAGGACGCTGCTCAGGCTGTGAGAAACTTAAGCACTCCTGCTGCTGACGACAAGTTCTTCAACATCAACGGCAACAAGCAAGAGGAATACGCTCAAAACAACTGGATGCTCGTAAGTCTGCCAGTTGAGCTCTACAACCAAGTGAAAGAGAAGAACACCGTCACCTCAATCACTGGTACACTTACCGAAAAGACCAATGTGGCTATGGAAGCAACCAAGGTGGTGTTTGAAGACGTTATTAACGACTTTGCTCCTAACACCTACTGCCCAATCAACATCTTGGGCGAAAGCAGCGTGAAGGGTAACAACCCAGCGTACACCAGCAGTTACTACTTCGCTACTCCAAAGGCTAACGAATACGCGAATGTGGTTTGGGCAGTTTACGACGAATACATGGACGTATTCTTCCTCCCAAGTCATAAGGATCATGCTTCTGTCAACGTACAAGAATTCGAGGCTGCCTTCTACATTGACTACTCATTGAACTCTGTAGATAATCCTGAATTGACAGATGGCGACGTGTACTCATTTGAAGCACTTGTGAAAGAAAAGAAAGGGCCTTCACATGTTATCGGTGCAAGCACCAAATTTGTGGTGTATCCACTTAACTTGGACGCTGACAAGGTTGCTACTGGCGTGAACGATGTGAACAGCGCTAAGGAAGTGAAGGGTGTAAGCTACTTCAACATGATGGGTGTGGAATCGGCTCAACCATTCGATGGCGTAAACATCATGGTGACCACCTACACCGACGGCACTTCAAGCGCTGCAAAAGTGCTCCGCTAATTCCCCCACGCCTCGTATGCGTTTGAGAACTGTGGCTGTGGCTCACACAGATCCCACAGATCTCACAGGATTGCTTTAGTGGGCGTTAAATCCCAC
>SAMEA104315420__coassemble_2204_pt1 | contig 7526 bp, 8 predicted proteins | sample SAMEA104315420__metabat2_low_PE_049 | metagenome-assembled genome bin SAMEA104315420 (sample SAMEA104315420) | gut metagenome | biome: Monkey gut; feature: monkey-associated habitat; material: faeces | place: China | collected 2013
ACTGGCATCGCTAAAAGGCTGTTTTTTATGTTTTTGTTTCAGTCCCCCAGTATTTATCCACTGAAGCCTTATACCGACGTTCAAGTGAGTTTGGTGCCGCATAAAAACAAAAAACGGCTGCGATATGAATCACAACCGTTTGATGCGGAGAGGACAAGATTCGAACTTGCGGTAGGATTACTCCTACGGCAGTTTAGCAAACTGCTGGTTTCAGCCACTCACCCACCTCTCCAGTGCTTTGTGCTGATTTGCATTTAGCGAGTGCAAAGTTACGATATTTTTTCAAAGTTGCAAAACTTTTCGCAACTTTTATTCGCTTTTGTGTGTTTTTCTTGAAAAAAACGCCTTTTGCGCCGTTTGATTGCCTATTTTGGGTGCGTGTGGCTGGTGTTTTTACATTCATTGACACCAGTTCTCGGAAAAAAAGTGTAAATTTGCTTTCACAAACACAATTCAAAGAAAAATGGCAAAAACGACTAAATCGAGGAAAAAGAAATCTTTTGTAGATAAACATAAGAGGGTGCTGCTGATTGTGGCTGTGGTGCTGGTGGCTATGGCTGCCATTTCGCTGCCGTTTGTGCTTACGAAAGCGAGTGCCGACACCATCATCTATATTCCGAAGGGCACCACAATGGAGGCTCTTACCGACTCGCTGAAGAAGAACACCGACGATACGTTCGCCAGCCGTGTGTCCACGTTGCTCAAGGTGAGTGGCATGAAGGTGGAATACAGGCACGGTGCGTTTAAGATTGCGAAGGGCGAAACGGCATTGATGGCCGCCTACACGCTCCGCAGGGGCGAGCCGTCGGAATTGAAGTTCACCTTCAACAATGTGCGCACGCTCGATGAGTTTGCCACTCGTGCCGGCAATAAGTTCGAGCCCAGCAAGAAGGATTTTCTGAAGGCACTTGCCGATCCGGAGGTGTGCGCCAGACTTGACCACACGCCCGACAACATCGGCTGCATTCTGCTTGCCGACAGTTATAAATTCTATTGGGACATCACGCCAGAAAAATTGCTGAAAAACATGTATAACTACTATGTGCAATTCTGGAACGATGAGCGAACTCAAAAGGCGAAGAAATTAGGCCTCACACCCGATGAAGTGGTGATTGTGGCATCAATCGCCGAGGAGGAAACCTCAAAGAGCGACGAGCGTGGCAAGGTGGGGCGCCTGTATATCAACCGTCTGCAAAAGAAGATGCGTCTGCAAGCCGACCCTACCGTGAAGTTTGCCCTTGGCGATTTCAGCATTCGCCGCATCACGCACGACATGTGCGCCTACGATTCGCCCTACAACACCTATCGTGTGGCTGGTCTACCACCAGGTCCAATCCGCTTGCCCGAAAAGGCGACCATCGACCAAATTCTCGACAGCAAGCCTCACGACTACATTTTCATGTGCGCAAAGAGCGACTTTTCGGGGTATCACGATTTTGCCACCGACCTTGGCTCGCACAACGCCAACGCACAACGCTATCAAGCCGAACTCAACAAACGTAATATCAAATAATCATAAAACTTCACTACTATGGCTAACGAAGGTGATTTGAAAGTATTGGCTCAATTCGAGAGCGAAGTTGAGGCCAGCATCGTGAAAGGTATGCTCAGTGCCAATGGCATCGAGGCTGGAGTTTTGGGCGACAACACAGCCAGCACCCTGCTCCGTGGCAGCGATAAGGGGATGTGGCGCGTGGTGGTAAAGCCCGAAGATTTCGACGACGCAGAGCAACTGCTCAACACCCCAATCGAAGAAGATGACGACGAGGAATAACCACGTGCTTCACATTCGCCGTGCCACCGAACACGACATTCCCGTGATTTGGGAAATTCTGAAAGAGGAGATTGAGGTGATGCGCCGCGCTGGTCGCGACCAGTGGCAGTATGGCTACCCCAACCCCGACACCGTGGCTTCCGACATTGAAATCGGGCAAGGATGGGTGCTGCTTGATGGCACTCAAGTGGTGGGTTATTGTGCATTTATCACCGCTGGCGACCCTTGCTACGACCATATTTGGGACGGAGAATGGCTCACCGACAGCAATTCCACCAACAGCCGCTACACGGTGGTGCACCGCCTGGGCATCGACCACGGCCGCACCGGGCAGGGACTTGCCTCGGCGTTTCTGCTCATGCTCATCGACGAGAGCAAGCGCATGGGGCGCGAGAGTATGCGCATCGACACCAATTTCGACAACTTGGAAATGCTCCATATTCTGCCCAAAATCGGTTTCACTCGCTGTGGCATGATCATGGTGAAGGATGGCGAGCGAAACGCTTTCGAAAAAGTATTCTAACCACATAAAATAATCAATAATTCCGTGAGTATGAAGAAAATCATATTAGCAACCATTGCAACGATGGCACTATCACAAACAGGCGCGGCAAAGCGCGCATTCACCATTCAAGACGTGTATCGCACCAAGAGTGTGAGCGCATTGGCGTTGAGTCCCGACGGCAAGACTTTGGCGTTCAATGTCACCGCTCAGGATTTGAAAAATCACAAGACCAACACGAGCATCAATCTGATGAGACTCGACACCAAGGACAAAACTCCAGAGTTTGCCCCAATGATTGACGGCAAGAGCCGCGACGCACAATGGTCGGCTGATGGCAAGTGGATTTACTACGGAGCCACTGGCACCACCATCGCCGAAGATGGCAAGGAGGTGAAATTGCCACAGGTGTTCCGCCGCAATGTTGCCACAGGCGACACGGAGCAAATCACCAACTACGAGTTGGGCGTGTCGGGCGCAGTGCTTAGCCCCGACGGCAACCTCTTGGCTTTCGCCACCGAAGTTTATCCCGACCTCGGTGCCGACGGCAAGGCCAACGCCGCTCGCTGGAAGAAGAAAACCGAGGGCTCGGTGCAAGGCCACATTGCCGACAAACTCTTTTACCGCCATTGGACCGACTATGCCGATGGCCGCTACAGCCATATCATCGTTTACAATATCGCTGAAAAGACCTATACCGACGTGACTCCTGGCGAGTTTTCGGCTCCCACTTGGGGCAATGCTCCAGGCTTCGCCTTCTCGCCCGACAGCAAGGAACTTTGCTTTATCAGCAACCACACCGACCACCCAGAGGCGAACACCAACGCCGACTTGTTCGTTGTGCCTGTGACTGGCGGTGAGGCTAAATGTATCACCGCCGACAACAAGGCTTGGGACGGCACACCAAAATACTCGCCCGACGGCCGCTACATCGCCCACCGCTTTCAAGTGGTGCCTGGCCACGAAAGCGACCGTTTCCGCTTAGTGCTCTACGACCGCAACACAGGCGAGAAGCGCGTGCTGACCGAGGATATTGACAACTGGGTGAACGACGATTACCTTTGGACTGCTGACAGCAAAAGCATTTATTTCGGTGTGCAGGAATTGGGTGCTGTACCTATCTATAAGGTGGACGTGAAAAGCGGTAAGCACGCCAAGGTGCTGCCCGACCGTGCCGTTGGCACTTTCTGCCTCGGCAACGACGGCTATCTCTACTACACTTACTCCACCACAGGCAAGCCTTCGGCACTCTATCGCATGAAGAACGGTGCCAAGACCGAACAGCAACTCACCTTCCTCAACCAAGAGTTGGAAGACGAAGTGGACATTCGCCCAAGCGAGGTGATGTGGGTGGAAGGTGCAGAAGGTGCCAAGATTCAGGTGTTTGTGGTCAAGCCCCACGATTTCGACCCCAACAAGAAATATCCTTTGGTGATTAATGTGCATGGTGGTCCACAGATGCAGTGGATGAACTCGTTCCGTGCCGATTGGCAGGTGTATCCAGGCGCAGGCTATGTGATTGCTTACCCCAACCCTCACGGCTCTACTGGTTACGGTCAGGACTTCACCACCAGCATTTCGGGCGACTGGGGCGGCAAGCCTTACGAAGATGTGATTAAGGTGACCGAGGCTCTTGCCAAACTCCCTTATGTGGATGCCGACCGCATGGGCGCAATGGGCTGGAGCTACGGTGGCTACTTTATGAACTGGCTGCAAGGCCACGACCACCCATTCAAGTGCTTGGCTTCGATGATGGGCCTTTACGACCTCCGCTCAATGTGGGGCACTACCGAAGAACTCTGGTTTCCCAACTTCGACCTCAAAGGCCAGCCTTGGAACTCTGAACTTTACAAAAAGTGGTCGCCATCGGAATATGTGGAGAATTTCAAGACTCCAACACTCATTCTCACAGGCGAACGCGACTACCGTGTGAGCTACACCCAAAGCATTCAGTATTTTAGCGTGCTGCAAACCCTCGGTATTCCATCACGCCTGATTGTGTTCAGCAACGACGGCCACTGGCCCGACACCATGAACTCGATGCCAGTGTACTACAACGCCCACCTCGAATGGTTCCACAAATACCTTGGCGGCGACCCAGCCCCATGGGACACCCATAAAATGATGAACAACGAAGTGGAATACTAACCCATAGGAAATACGGCATTACCATTATGTGATGCCATAAAAAATGGTAGGAACACAATCATCCAGTTCCTACCATTTTTGTATATTATCTGTTGAAAAACGGTCGAGCCGTTTTTGTGGGGAAGGCTATTCGGCTTGCTATTTTTCCTGCGCTTCGTCGGACAGTCCGAGTGCCTTTCTGATGAGGGGTTCAAGTTCGTCTGCGTCAGTTGATGTGGAAAGAATTGTGCCGTTGCTATCGATGAGGAACATGCCTCCGCCAGAGAAGGCAAGTCCGTTCTTCTGCCATACTTTCAGTTCGTCCTTCAGGTCAATATAATTCTGCCATGGATAGCCGTCCTTCTCTGCTGCTTGGGTCATGCGGCTCACCTCTTCCTCGCGAGCTATGCCTATGACGACAAATCCCAGTTTCTTGTATTTCTCATAGAGTGGGATAAGTTCTTTGCTATGCTTACGGCAAGGACCACACCACGAAGCCCATAAGTCGATAACTGCAACCTTGCCACGGTAGAGCGATGCCACGTTTACGCGCTCACCTTCGGCAGTCAACACCTCGAAATCGATGTAAGGATTGCCGGGTGTCTGTTTCCAGCCAGTTTCAAGGGCATGGATGGTGTTGTGGATGGGATTATCGGGGTGATAGTTCTCGTAGGTGGAATGATAAAGGTTCATCAGAGCTGTCGCCTTCTCGTTATATTTCTCGTCTTTAGATTGCATCTGATTGGCAATGTCATAGAGAGCGAAAAGCATGGGGTGTGTCTTATAATACTCATATTCCCACGCTTGGTATTGGGCGTAGAGTTTGTGATTCTCAACCAGAAACTTCTGGTAGCGCTTTATGGATAGGGAGTCCTCTCTTGGGTCCTTGCCTTGTCTTTGCAATTCCTCAATCCGGGGTTGGAGTTCATTCATGACATCCGTCATTAACGAGTCCATTTTTGAGATATAGAGCCGTTCTGCCTCCGCATCCATCTTCGTTTTTTTCATCTGTTCATAGCCATCGCTGTTCACTGTCCACTTATCGTCGTCGAAAAGCAAAGATACAGTTGCGTTGTTCTCGACGATAAATTTTTTGTAACTCCATGATCCGTTATTGTATTGCTCATGCAAAAACACTCTGTAAAGCCCAATTTTATCGGTCGCCACATCGAACGAGAATCGACCTTGCGCGTCGGCCTTTGTGGTGGTGTAATTATCGGATACGCGAATGTCCACTTCTGCAGGGCAAATGAGCACAGTGTTGCCCTTGGTAGTATCACGCAATTCGCCCTTGATATGGCATTTTACTTGCGCTTGCCCCACCAGTGCAACGAGGGCAAGCAAGAGAATGATAATGGTTTTCTTGTTCATGTCTTATCTGTAAAAAGTTTTTAAGGAGAGGTTTGAGCAATTAGTCGTTGAGAACGAGTTCTACGGGGCAGTGGTCGCTTCCGAAAATCTCGTTGTGAATGGTAGCAGAAGCCATCTTGTCGGCAAGGCGGTTGCTCACAAGGAAATAGTCGATACGCCACCCCGCATTCTTCTCTCGCGCACGGAAGCGGTAGCTCCACCACGAATAGGCATCGGTGAGGTCGGGGTAGAAGAAGCGGAAACTGTCGGTGAATCCAGCGCCCAAGAGCGTGGTCATTTTCTCACGTTCCTCATCGGTGAAACCGGCGTTTTTGCGGTTGGTCTTCGGATTTTTCAAGTCAATCTCCTTGTGCGCCACATTCAAGTCGCCGCACACAATCACAGGCTTCTTGGCATCAAGCCCCTGCAAGTAGGCGCGAAAATCGTCTTCCCACGTCATGCGGTAGTCGAGGCGGCGCAGACCGTCCTGACTGTTGGGCGTGTAGCAAGTCACGAGGTAGAAATCAGGCATTTCAAGCGTAATCACACGTCCCTCGTGGTCGTGATCATCAATACCCAAGCCGTAAGTCACGCTCAACGGAGTGTGCTTGGTGAAAATCGCCGTACCGCTGTAGCCTTTCTTGTCGGCGTAGTTCCAGTACGACTCATATCCGTCGAAAGTCAAATCGAGTTGACCGGCTTGCATCTTCGTTTCTTGCAAACAGAAGAAATCGGCATCGAGCGAAGCAAAGATTTCGGCGAAACCTTTGCCCACCACCGCGCGTAGTCCGTTCACATTCCAAGAAATGAATTTCATATTATTTTTTTTCTTCTTTATCAATTTGTTGAAGTTTCATTTCCTTCACCACGCGCTCAAATTCTTCACGAGCCAGTTTGCGAGCAGCAAACGAAAACTTAAGGGCAAGCACCAAAGCACCTACCGAAATCAGAGCACCAAACACCAGCACCCAACCGGGCACAAGCAGACTCTGCCCTGCGTAAAGCACAGCACCAGCCACGGCTATCGCCACAAAATCAAAAATCAGCGCGCGTTTGCGCAAAGTCTTGTAATCCATAATATTAAATGTTTTTTTATTACCAAAATTTGTTCAGCTCCTCGCTGTACTCAAATCCTGCGTCCTTCAACTTTTTTTCGAGCCAATCACGGTCCACATCAGTTGCTTTGCAAAATTCGTCGAGTGAACTATACACATCACGAAGCTGCGTATTCACATAGCTAAAGAGCATAAACGGGTCTTGGGGTAGTTTATCCATTTCTTAAAGTCATTAACCCAAATCGGGCATTAGGGTTTGTGGTATTTCGGATTTTTAGAAGAATGATTTCTGTTTGTCTTTTAATGAGTGATAGCGAGCTATTACGAATTAAAAACAAGCAAAAGGCATCTTATAAAAGCCGAAAGACCGCAAGAAGTAATCTAAAAAATCCTCATACGGCCTAATGACCGATTTGGGTTTAATTTACAAATATAGCCAATTTCCCCCACACCACCAAATCCCCACCCCAAATTCCCCCAAAAATCACCCTACCTCCAATTAAAACCAGAGGCAAAAGCACGAAAATGGAGTGATGTTTCACAAATATCGACCATTTACGCTAAAATATCGACCATTTTCTCTGCTAATGATAGTTTTATTGACCATTTTCCTCTTTTATTTACTACACATGTAGGCAGAATTATAAGGGCAATGACATACTGGTTGTCCCTGTGATTATTTAGTAATGATTGAAAAAAATCCCGTAGGGATTTGATG
>SAMEA104315420__coassemble_2228_pt1 | contig 7427 bp, 7 predicted proteins | sample SAMEA104315420__metabat2_low_PE_049 | metagenome-assembled genome bin SAMEA104315420 (sample SAMEA104315420) | gut metagenome | biome: Monkey gut; feature: monkey-associated habitat; material: faeces | place: China | collected 2013
TCAGGGGTTTTTCGCCGTGAAACGGCGAGCGGTTTTTATCCTTGGGGCAATGTGGATAGCCCTCGTGAGAGGGTGGCGGAGGGATTGTGTGGTTGGCGGCATGGAAACTCGTTTCCAATGACGCAAAGCGCACAGTCCCTCCGCCAAATGCGAAGCATTCCACTTTGCCACAAGGCTGTTTTTTATGTTTTTTGTTTTTGATTACATTCACGATTCGGCAACATTGCATAATCTATCTCCAGCAAACCAAAGGGACGGTTCTTTTGGTATGCCTTTGGCATATACAAACCAAAAGAACCGTCCCTTTGGTTTGTTTTTTGTTTCAGTCCCCAAGTATTTTTCTACTGAACCCTTGAGAGGAGAATGGTGGAGGGGAAAAAAGGCAACGCCGGGCGCAGCTTGGGGCTTGCGCTCGGCGTTGGTGTTTTGGCTTTGGAAGCCGCCCCCACTATTCAGGAGATCGGCTTTTTCAGCATAGAGAATTATACTATTTAACTACTTGCTCTTTGGTGAACTTCACTGTGCCGTTGCTGTAAACGGTCTTCACGATGTAGATGCCTGATTCTGGCACGTTAGCGCCGAGGGCAGCACCGCTTACGGTGAAGTATTCTTTAGCCACCACTGCATAGTCGGTGTTGAGGTCTTGAACTGAGGAAGCGATATTTGCAGTCACATACCAGCCCTTGGCTGTAGCTTCGTCCACGTTTGCTCCTTCAGTGCCTGGCATATAGCTGATGTTGAGCTGACGGCCCCAATCCTTGTTAGATGAATTGACTTCCACCTTCGACACGTCTTGCAACTGTGCGATGATGGCGTTGATAGCCTCAGCGTCCATCTTATTGTTTTGGAGAGAAAGACCTTGGATGCCCTTGTTGTTAGCCAAGTCGAGAGTAGTGAGTTTGTTCTTCTCAGCAGAGAGCCATTGCACATAAGAGTTGTTGCTCAAATCGAGTGTAGAAATCATGTTGTCGCCGATGCCGAACCAGTAGAGGTATGGGCACTTGCTCACGTCGATTGCGGTAAGCATGTTGCTACCAAGTTGGCAGTTGCTCAATGAGCCAAGCATAGTGAGGTCGATAGCAGTAAGCTTGTTGTTGACGAGTTTCAATTGTGAGAGGCTCTTATTGTTGCTGAAGTCAATGGCGGCGATTTCGTTGTTGTCGGCATAGAGCAATGAAAGCATACTTTGCGCGCTTGTGTTGAGCGCGGCAATCTTGTTGTTTTCAATGTTCACCCAACGCAACTGAGGATTCTTGGTGATGTCGAGAGCTGTAAGTTGGTTGTCGTAGAGATACAAGCCTTCAAGAGTGGTAAGCTTTTCGATGTTGATAGCAGAGATCTTGTTGTTGGCAAGGTTCAAAGTCTTGAGGCTGGTGCAACCATCAGCGCTGAAGGTGCTGATTTCGTTGTCGTAAGCGTAAACGCTTTCGAGTGAAGTCAAGCCGTCGATGTTGAGGGCGGTGAGTTTATTGCCGTGGCATGACACCTCGTTCAAACCAGTAAGACCAGAGAGGTCGAGAGTGGTGAGTTGGTTGTCGTCGCAGAGCACTTCATACACTTTAGTATGGTGAGGCAATACGAGTGAAGTGAACTTGTTGGCAGAGCAGTCCACCTTTGAGAGTTGTTCCATTGCCGAGCAATCGAGCGTGCCTTCAAGAGCGTTGGTGTTCACGTCGAGAACGCGAATCTTGGTGTTCTTGCTCACATCGATAGAGGCAATTTGGTTTTCAGCCACATACACGCCGGTAAGCACTGGGTTGCCTGTGAGGTCGAGAGCCTTGAGTTGGTTCTTTTCTGCTTGGAGAGTTTGAAGCAGAGGAGCGTTGGTGATGTCTAATGCAGTCACGTTTTGTCCGGTCACATTGAGGATTCTCACTTCACCACCATACACCTTCACTTGTTCGGCAAAGACGTCGTGAGTATAGTAAGCAGCCTTGCTGTATGATATTTTTTCGCCATCACCCCAGTCGATGAAGAATTCTTCGCCAGAGTTGCCACCCACGCCCACGCGTGCCGATTTGGTGCCCTTCACGAAGGTGATCACCATAGCAGGCTTCATTTCTTGAGCTTCTTGATATTCGTAAGCGCCCACGTCAATTGAGCTGCCAGATACGCGAGGATTGCCAGCGATGTCGAATTCTTCAGCGAAGCCTTCGGTCAATGTGCCGGCGTTGATAAACTTGCTGCCTTCAGCAAGCGAGAGGTCGGTGCTGAGCACCTTCTTCAAGTCTTCTGCATTTTGAGCGCGACCGTCAAAATCAGCGGTCTTCACGAAGTTGGCGCGTTCGGTATCCACTGCGTAGATAGAGTTGAACACAGAAGTTGACAAATCCTTTGCACCTTCGATGTTGCTCTTTGTGGTGCCATCGCGGAGCACATTGAACAGGGCTGTGGTGTTCACCACCTTACCAGCTGCCACATACACGCCGCCACCGGCATAAGATTGGTTGTTGTATGCCACGCAACCGAGCATTGAGCCACCGTTCACACAGAAGCCAGCGCCACGGCCACCACCCACCTGACCATATTCAGGAGCGTCGGCATAGCAGTTGTAAGCAGAGCAGTGCACTGCAGGGCCTTCCAAAGCGAAGCCACCGCCCACAAGACCTTGGCAAGTGTTTGCCACACAGTTTTCGATAGAAGAAGTGGCGTCGATGCAGAATGCACCACCCGAACCGGCGTAGCATGCTTCAGCATAGCAGTTGACCACCTTGCTGCCAGCGGCATACACAGCGCCACCGTTGTCGCTTGCCACGCAGTTGAGGAAGCGGCAATCTTTCACGGTGCCGTTCTTCACATAAATTGCGCCGCCCACGCCACTGCCATAACTTGAGTGGCAATAAGTGGCTTCGAAATAACACTCGGTGATAGTGCCTTTGCCCTTAGCGTCGAGATAAATAGCACCACCGTAGCTGTTGCTGTCAACGTCGGATTCTGCGGTGAAGTATGCAGAGTTTTCGAGCACGCGGCAGTGGCTGATGTGAACATCACCGATAGCATACACTGCGCCGCCATTAGCCTTCACGTTCCAAACATTGGCGTTGCCACCCTTCAAGGTGAAACCGTCGATTACGGTTTTTTGCTTGAATTCGCTGCCGCAGTACATCACGTGGGTGTAGTTGTTTTTAGTACCGGTCACCCATTGCTTGCCAGATGCCGACTCCATTTCCCAAGTGTAGCGAGAAGTGGTGCCTGCCTCGATAGCGCGCACCCAAACGTCAGCAACATCGTCGTTGGCATTGAGAACGGTTTTATTTTTGCACAATTTTGTGCCATTCACGTCTTCCAAAGCACGGTCGTCTTTACTTGCTTCAGTACCAGCAAAGCCACCATAGAGCGACACGCCATCTTTCAGGATAAACGACTTAGATGTCTTTTTGGTTGACTTGATGAGTTTTTCTGGCACATATTCGCCTTGTGCCACCCAAATCTCATCGCCTGCCTGAGCGGCATCGATTGCGGTTTGAAGATTACCTGCTGCGTTGGCCCACGATGTGCCATCGCCTGTGCCATCAGCCTTCACATAGTGAACTGCTGAAAAACCTACTGCCGGCACCGAACTAATTGCCAACACCGACAAAATGTTGAGTAACGTTTTTCTCATAACAAATTATGAATTATTTAAAATAAAAAAATGAACTTGGATAATTTGGTTATATCAAATGTATAAAAATCCGATTTTCAGCGACAACATTCCTCAAAAAACCATCAATTCATACTCCAATATAATATTTTTCCAAAATTCGTTAAAATACTCCAAATATGCAAGCATTTCCCCCACAATATTTTTCCAAAAAATTCACCCCACCCTTCCTGTTGCTATAGCAACTTGAGGCGATGGGGCGATGGGGAAAATCACATGGGGCGGTGGGGTGTGCGGAGGAATTGCTCTTGGCTCACGGCGGCGCAGAAGGTGGCGATGTCGGCGGTGTCTTCGTCGAGGCGTTCGGCGTGGGCAAAACGCTTGAGGCAGAAGCGGTGCATCCACACGCAGAAGATCACGAGCGGTATGTAGCTGAGCATCGAGAGCAGTTCGTGCTCGGCACCCATCATGAGTATGGCGTCGTAGATGCCGTGGGCAAGCACTGGTGCCAGCCAAATGAGGTAGCGGTATTTGCGGTAGCGGCGTGGATAGAAGTGCGCGAGCGAATAGAAGAAGCCCATCAGCACGGCGAAGATGTAGTGTCCCGGCACGGCAAGCAGACTGCGCATAAGGGCGGTGGTAGCCCAGCCGTCTTCGCTTTGGAACACATATAGCACATTTTCAATCCCTGCAAAGCCCATGCCTATGCACACGGCATACACGATGCCGTCCATGGCTTCGTCGAAGTCGTCGCAGTTGCGGAGCATGAGCCACAGCATGAGCAGTTTCATCGATTCCTCTGGTATTGCCGCTCCCACGAAAGCGCTAAACACGCCTCGCACAAATGGCAGCACGGCAAAGATGCCATATCCCGAACTATACACCAGCCCTTCAAGTGCCATTGCCAACGGCACAGCCAGGAAGGCGGAAAACAGACCGTAGATGACGGCTTGAATGATACGCATCATGGGTTCGGGCCGACGGCGGTCGCGGTATCTGACGTAGCCTATCAGCAACACGGCTGGCAGAAGGCTGGAAATGAGCATGTAGAGAACTTCCATATTCGCTTAGAAGATTGACATTCGTAATTGGTTGATTTTTACACCTGCCACCGGACCGATGCCGAGCCACACAGCCACATTGGTCAGTGCCATCATTTCGAGTTGCGTAACGCCGTTGCCAGCCCTCACCACCAGTATGAGGAAGTCGATGATTTGGAGGCGTTGCTCCGATGTGGTGTAAGAGGCGATGCTACGGGCACATTCCTCGATTTTCGCCGCCCACAACAGCGGATTGTATTTCGGCTGCTCGCCTAAAATGCGCATCAACAGTTCATAGCACCGCTGCGCCTTTGCCGGCTCGTAGTAAGTGCCGACGAAATACTGCACATAGCCCTGCTTCTGCATTCCGAAGTCGCCATCGATGCGAATGATATACGCTGACAACGCCATCAGCGACAGCAGGAAATTGCTACGCTCACCCATGAGCAGATTGGATGGGCGTTCGATGTCGTTTACTATATCTTGGATATGGCTCATAGTTCGCTATTTATTTGGCGGAGCCGATGTGAAACGGTTCCATCAACTGTAAATACCAGTCGGAACGGCTACCGTCGGCACAACGCATACAGAAGGTGTGCTCGCGGCGCGGCGTAGATGCCCCTTTCTTGAACACCAGCACAAATCGCTTTGCCTCTTTAGTGGGGAGCGTCTTGATGCGGTAGATGTCTTGAAGCCAAAAACCTTGCAGAAAACATTCAGCCGAGAAATCGCTCAACACCTCGCCGGGTATGCACACCGAAAACACGCCCTCGTCACCCAGCATGGCGTAAGCGCCTTTGGCAAGGGTGCTAAATGGCAGGCTGGAACTGTGGCGTGCGCGTGTGCGGCTGTCGTCGGGGCACTCAAGACTTTTGTCGAAATAGGGTGGGTTGCACACCACGCAGTCGAAAGCGCCAAGCGTGCCCTCTGCTTGCCGAGCGGCGAAGAAGTCTTGAAACGAGGCATGAACGAGCGTGAGGCGGTCGGCCCACGCCGATGCGGCGAAGTTGGCGGCGGCGTCGATGATGGCGAGGTCGTCAATTTCCACGGCAGTGATAGTGGCATCGGGGCATCGCTGGGCAAGCATCAGCGAAATCACGCCTGTGCCAGTGCCTATGTCGAGAATGTGCGTGCCACCGGCGGCAAGTGCGCCGAGCAAGTCGCTGTCGGTGCCCACTTTCATGGCGGCATTTCGCTGGTCGATGGTGAATTGCTTAAATTCAAAAAAATCTTTTCTGCGCATAAAGGTTGTGGTTCTCTTTCTCGCAAAGTTACAACATTTCCCGACAAATTACGTATCTTTGTGGAAGTAAAAAATCAATAAGCAGAAATGAACAAACAGGAATACAAACGTAAAAACGAGCTGTGGCTCGAAGAAAAAGCGAAAGAAGAAGGCGTGAACGAACTGCCAAGGGGCATTCTCTACAAGGTGCTGAAAAGTGGCGACCCTAACGGAAAAACGCCTAACCTCAGCAATGTGATTGTGGCGCACTACACCGGCCGCACCATCAATGGCAAACAGTTCGACAACAGTTACAGCGGCGCACCGCTGGCCATCCGACTGCGCGAACTGATTGAAGGCTGGATAATCGCACTGCAACGAATGCACGCAGGCGACAAATGGGAACTCTATATCCCTGCCGAAATGGGCTACGGAAAGTTTGCCCAACCAGGCATCCCCGCCTACTCCACCCTCATCTTCGAAATCGAACTCATCAGTTTTGCGTAGTTCTCAAGCCAACAAGTCAACAGGTCAACGAGTCAACAAGTTGAAATCAGACGGGTCCGACAAGTCCGACAGGTCCGACGGGACTGATAGGGGCACCATCGTTTCAAGATTCGATGGTGCCGTCTTAACTTCTTTAACTTCTTAACTCCTTAACTTCTATAAATTCTAATTTCTATTCTCTTGATTACAAACGTAGTATATAGCGCTCTTGGGCTTTGTGGAGCCACAGTGATTGGATCGCTGATTGGATTCACCTTTAAGGGACTGTCGCACAAATGGAACGACACAGTGCTTGGCTATTGCGCTGGCGTAATGTTGGCAGCCGCTGTGTTGGGGTTGCTCTTGCCTGCCGCCGACATGGCTGGCGATGGCTGGAGCATAGCGTGGGTGGTGATTGGCGGCATGGCGGGCGCGCTCTTTCTCAACGTGCTCGACTTCGTTACGCCCCACCTCCACCACATCACTGGCCTCGATCAAGAGCAACACGCCAACAACTCCACCCTCAACCACATTCTGCTTTTCGTGATGGCAATCGCCATTCACAAGTTGCCAGAGGGCATGGCGGCAGGTGTGAGTTTCAATGGCGAAAACTTGGGCAACGCCTGGACGGTGACCGTGGGCATCGCCCTTCAAAACGTGCCAGAAGGCATGGTGGTGATTTCGCCGCTGCTGGTGGCTGGAGTGAGCCGAATGCGCACCTTCCTCATATCATTAGGCATCGGTCTGCTTGAAATTGTGGGCGTGCTGATAGGTTACTTCGCAGGAGGCATTTCGCAAGTGATGCTCCCCACGATGCTTGCCTTCGCTGGCTGCGCCATGCTTTATGTGGTGAGCGACGAGATGATACCCGAAACCCACAGCCACGGCTACCAAAAACAAGCCACCTACGCCCTCCTGCTCGGTTTCCTCACCATCCTCGCCATCGAACGCGCCCTCTAATCCCCACCGACACGCCATAACGCAGAAAAATATGTAAAAAAAAAGAAATGATATACATGTTGTCCCGAAGAAGATGCGATAAAATTCCGTTAGGAATTTGATGTGTGTAGGCAGGTATGCAGAAAAGATGTAATGG
>SAMEA104315420__coassemble_2289_pt1 | contig 7274 bp, 7 predicted proteins | sample SAMEA104315420__metabat2_low_PE_049 | metagenome-assembled genome bin SAMEA104315420 (sample SAMEA104315420) | gut metagenome | biome: Monkey gut; feature: monkey-associated habitat; material: faeces | place: China | collected 2013
ACTGGCATCGCCAAAAGGCTGTTTTTTATGTTTTTGTTTCAGTCCCCCAGTATTTTTCCACTGAACCAACTATCCCCCACCACCATTCAATTACGCGCTGGAGCAAAATAGAAGCACTGCTTTGGTGAGAAAGCAGTGCTAATATGGAATGTTATATAATAATCTCTATGTGGATTACTGGCGACCTGAAACAGTCACGTCGCGGTAAGTGCGGCCGATAAGACCTTGGAGCACCTTGCCTGGACCTACTTCTACAGCTTCGGTCATACCATCGGCCTTCATTGCTGCCATGATTTGGCTCCAACGAACAGGAGCGGTGAGCTGCTTCACAAGGTTAGCCTTGATTTCTTCAGGGTCGGTGTGAGGCTTAGCATCCACGTCTTGGTAGATTGGGCACACAGGAGCAGTGAAGTTGGCTTCTTCAATAGCCTTTGCCAATTCTTCACGAGCAGGTTCCATGAGTGGAGAGTGGAAAGCACCACCCACCTTCAAAGGAAGTGCGCGCTTTGCACCTGCTTCTTTGAATTTCACGCAAGCGGCTTCAATAGCATCAAAAGTGCCAGAAATCACCACCTGACCAGGGCAGTTGTAGTTTGCAGGAATGCAAACGCCGTTGATGGTTGCACAGATTTCTTCCACCTTTTCATCAGGCAAACCGATGATGGCAGCCATAGTTGAAGGAGTGGCTTCGCAAGCCTTCTGCATAGCGAGCGCACGAGCTTCCACAAGTTTCAAACCTTGCTCGAATGGGAGGCAGCCGGCAGCCACGAGTGCAGAAAATTCACCCAAAGAGTGGCCAGCCACCATATCAGGCTTGAATTCTTCACCGAGGGTTTTTGCGAGAATTACAGAGTGCAGGAATACAGCAGGTTGAGTAACCTTAGTTTGTTTGAGGTCTTCCTCTGTGCCTTCAAACATGAGGTCGGTGATGCGGAAACCGAGCACCTCATTTGCTTTTTCAAACATTTCTTTGGCTTCTGCGTTGTTTTCGTAAAGGTCTTTACCCATACCTACGAATTGCGCACCTTGACCAGGAAATACAAATGCTTTCATATTCGTCTATGTTTAAATTAAAGAAATTTTTCTATATTTTGGGCAAAGATAATAAAAACTTTTCAACCCCACCCATATACTTGATAAGAAATTTCACTTTCATTTAATTTTATAATGTGTGATAAGTAGTTTTTTCGAATTTTGATGCTATATTTGTGATTAATTTTAACCTACTGATAACTTACTAACCTGACGACAAATGATAATACGACAAGTGTTCAATGTGATTTTTTTCATTATCGGTGCTGTGGCTGTGCTCTTTACCGGTAATGCATTTCTCGGTTCGGACCGGCTGTGGAACTATATCGACTACTCTGCCATTAGCGAACAGGCGGCAATCGACAGCGCGCGTGAAATTACGGTGTGTATGCCCACCGAAATGACGGTGAAGGGCACACACGATGTGGTGAAACTCAAGAAGGGCGACAAGGTGAAACTGCTGGCTCGCTACCAGAAGTATCTTGTGCCGATAGTGCGCAGTGGCGACTATCTGCCTACTTTCAATTTCGTGGTGATGCTGCCCGACAGCACCATCTGCATGGGCAAGTTGCCAGAGGCTCTGATTGGTGCCACAGCGGTAAAAATGGATTCTGCACCACAAGAACTTGAGATTACAGGGCTCAAGCCCTCCAATCATGTGAGTTATGAGCAAGGCGGCGAGAAAGCCACGAGCAAATACAACTTTTGGGTGGTGCTGAGCGACGGCAGCCGCATGGCGTTTGAGCAAGTCACTTGGAAGCGCATCGGCTTCACAAGATACAATGCACGCGGACGCTGGGAATTGAGCGACACCGCCCAAGCGCCTAAAGTGGTGATTGACCAAGAAGAAATGAACGAAGCGCGCTACAAACCCGACGACAACGTGGAAGGCGTGGTTGGCTGCCGCCTTGTGGGTTTCTACAAGTTGCGCAACGGCTTCACCGACAGTGGCCACTTCAAAACTTGGTCGGCGCGTGGTGTGGCTGGCGTGGTAGAAGCCATCATTCTCATCATCGTCCTCATATATCTCCCAATAATTGTGCATAAAGTGATTTACCGACTGCCGGGCAAAAATTGGATGATTATATTCGTATCGTGGATTACGTTGATAGCGGCGATGTATCTGCTCAGTTCATACGCCGTCACCTCATTCTTCAACCATATATTCTTCCTCTACACTATTTGTTCGATAATAATGGTCAAGAGCGACGTTGAGAGTAGCCGATGCAAATATTGTGGTGGTGTGGATTGCCTGCGGCAAATGGCTGGCACGCCAAAGAGAACCTACACTTGGTATGGAGGTTGGAAACGAAGCAAAAGGCAGGTGGCAGAGGTTGTGGAATCCACCATACAAGATGGCGTAACGGTAAGCACCACCCGCAAAGCCATTTACAAAAACACAGAAGAGCGAAATCACGGAAGCACCACCACGTGGGGCGAGGCTTATTACTGCACGAAGTGCCACATGCGCTACGAATATACACGCAAAGAACATTCGTCAAGTACCGAATCGCGCGACCTTGAGAGCGACGGACAAGCCTTGAATAGAAATTCATGGGGAGCTCATTAATACCACAAGCCCTAACGACCGATTTGGATTAAAGCGAAATTCACATATCAAGTGTCTCCCACCTCCGAAATTGGGGGTGGGTCTTTCGTATTGGCGAAAAAAATATTATCTTTGTCTATTATTTTTTAATAAATTGCAAAAACTATGTTAGATTCTATACTGTTGCTGTTCAATCTCGGCACTGGCGAAATTATTGTTATCGTTCTCGTGATTCTGCTTCTTTTCGGAGGCAAGAAAATTCCCGAACTGATGAAGGGCGTTGGCAAAGGCGTGAAAAGTTTCAAGCAAGGCTTGAATGAAGTGGAAGACGAAATCAAAAAGGCTTCCGACGACGACACCAAAGGCAAATCCGCATCAAATCCAGCAGACAAGTAAACACCCTTTCCCCTGCCACGCAAAATACACTGCGTGCAGGAGAAGTGTGCCTAAAAAACAACTCCATTCGGAACAGGTTAACTAACAAAACGTAGGGACATGCCTTGGGAATGTTTCTTACGCAATCACCGATTATATCAGCGCACCACCAACATGCCAAAGGCGTGCGCCCTCGCTATTGGTGATTACACACGACTGCCTTCCGATTTTCACTGAAAAATGGCTGACGAACAAAACAAGCAACTTCAAGAAATGTCGCTTTGGGACCATGTAGATGCCCTGCGAGCAGTGCTCATCAAGATTGTGGTGGTGCTCGTGGCGGTGGCGTGCGTGCTGTTCGTGTATATGCCTGAAATCTTCGACAATGTGATACTTGCTCCATGCAAGGGCGATTTCGTGCTTTATCGCCTGTTTGAGAACATCACGGCAGGTATTCCATCGTTTCCACAGTTCACTACCGAAGGGTTTGAGGTGAAACTGATAAACATTCAGTTGGCATCGCAATTCTTCATTCACATGTCGGCGTCGTTTTGGCTGGCATTGGTCATCACCTTCCCTGTGATGATATATCTATTATGGACCTTTATTAGTCCCGCACTGTATCCCGAAGAGAAAAAAGGCTTCAAAAAGGCGTTCGCCATCGGCAACGTCATGTTTTGGATTGGTGTGGCTGTAGGTTATTTCCTTGTGTTTCCCATCACTTTGCGATTTTTAGCCGACTACCATGTGAGCGAAATGGTACCAAACCAAATCTCGCTCGACAGCTATATGGACACATTCCTGATGCTCATTTTCATTATGGGTATCGTGTTTGAAATGCCACTGGTGGCGTGGCTATTGGGCAATGTGGGCATACTGCACCGCGAGTTTTTCAAAAAATACCGCCGTCATGCCATCGTCATACTGCTCATTCTCGCAGCAGTAATCACCCCTACTGGCGACCCTTTCACCCTCGCCATCGTATTCCTCCCCATCTACCTCCTCTACGAGCTGAGTGCCTACCTCACCTCCCCCACAAAAAAATCCTAACCACCACACCCTCTCTCCACAAAATAATCTGTGATATTTGTGACTGATTCAAAACCACGAATATCACTGACCACACACTGTGTGAATCTGCTGAATCTTTATGATATATAGGCGTAAAAAAAGTGGCTGCCTTGGGAGGTAGCCACTTTTTAAGTATATGTTGGAGGATTATTCTTCTGCTCCTGATGCTTTAGCGAGGCGCTTGCGTTCGAGTTCGTCGAGAATGATTTTGCGCATTCTCAGGTGGTGTGGTGTGATTTCCACATATTCGTCAGCCTTGATGTATTCAAGCGCTTCTTCGAGGCTGAACACCACTGGAGGAATGATTTTTGCTTTTTCATCAGAACCTGACGCACGCACGTTGGAGAGCTTCTTGCTCTTGGTCACATTCACCACGAGGTCTTTATCCTTGCTGTGTTCGCCCACCACTTGACCAGCGTAAACATCTTCCTGTGGGAAGATAAAGAATTTACCGCGGTCTTGGAGTTTGTCGATAGCATAAGCGTAGGCTGTGCCACTCTCCATAGCAATGATGGAACCATTGGTGCGGCGGACGATTTCGCCCTTCCATGGCTCATAGCAAAGGAATCGGTGAGCCATAATCGCTTCGCCAGCACTTGCTGTAAGCACATTTGTACGCAAACCGATAATACCACGAGAAGGAATTTTAAATTCGAGGTGAATGCGGTCGTTTTGGGTTTCCATCATAGTCATTTCACCCTTGCGGCGAGTGACCATGTCAATCATCTTGCTTGAATATTCTTCAGGCACATTGATAGTGAGGCTTTCGATAGGCTCGCATTTCACACCGTCGATCATTTTCACAATTACTTGTGGCTGACCTACCTGAAGTTCATAACCTTCACGGCGCATTTCTTCAATAAGCACACTGAGGTGAAGCACGCCACGGCCAAACACATTCCAAGCATCTTCTCTTTCGGTTTTCTCAACGCGGAGAGCAAGGTTTTTCTGGAGTTCGTGTTGCAAACGCTCGTTGATGTGGCGTGAAGTCACGAATTTACCGTCCTTGCCGAAGAATGGAGAATCGTTGATGGTAAAGAGCATCGACATAGTGGGTTCGTCGATAGCGATGCGTGGCAGTGGGTCGGGGTTGAGAGGGTCGCTCACGGTGTCGCCAATCTCGAAACCTTCCAGACCGATGATTGCGCAGATGTCGCCACTCTTCACTGAATCGGCATGAACTTGCGACATACCTTCAAAAGTGCGCAATTCCTTGATTTTTTGTCTCACCACCTTGCCATCGCGCTGACAGAGCGACACTTCCATGCCGTCGGTGAGTTCGCCACGGTGAACACGTCCCACAGCGATACGACCTACATAAGAATTATAGTCAAGCGAAGTGATGAGCATTTGTGGCTCGCCTTCCACGACTTCTGGGCCAGGGATATGCTCGATGATAGCGTCGAGCACAGCGTTGATATTATCAGTAGGCTTGTTCCAATCGAGGCTCATCCAGCCTTGCTTAGCAGAACCAAACACTGTTGGGAAGTCGAGTTGGTCTTCAGTAGCGTCGAGGTTGCACATCAGTTCGAAAACGGATTCTTGCACCTCATCTGGGCGGCAGTTTGGCTTATCCACCTTATTGATAACCACGATAGGCTTCAAACCAATTTCAATCGCTTTCTGAAGCACGAAGCGAGTTTGAGGCATTGGACCTTCAAAAGCATCAACGAGCAGCAGACAGCCGTCGGCCATGTTGAGCACACGCTCCACTTCACCACCGAAATCGGAGTGTCCAGGGGTATCTATAATGTTGATTTTGTAACCGTTGTAGTGGATTGAAACATTTTTCGACAGAATGGTGATGCCTCGTTCTCTTTCCAAATCATTGCTATCCAGAATTTGAGTGCCCATTTCTTGGTTAGCGCGGAAAAGATTTCCTGCTTCGAGCATCTTATCAACCAATGTGGTCTTGCCATGATCCACGTGCGCGATAATGGCGACATTTCTAATTTTTTGCATACAATTTTCTAATTATCGCACAAATTTACAAAAAATCACGCAAATAGCGAGTATCACAAGAAAAAATAGACCATATTTCTTATGTTGACATAAACCTTTTGCGCTAATTCGTGTCAAAAACGAAAAAAATAATCACTAAAAAATTCAAACTATGAGAAAATTTTGTTTAGCATTAGTTTTGGCGGCTGTTGGTTTGTTCACCGCCAGTGCATCAGGCAACTTAGCAGTAGAAAAGGTGACCGTGAAGCGCACATGGAATGTTTCCGATGAAGCAAAAGAGTATGCCACCTATGACTTCACTCCCGGTGTAAATGTCACTGTGGATATGCCTGTGGGCAACTCTCGCTTGGCAACAGCCGTGAAACACTGGATTTCCAAAGTGCTGAGCGCCGACGAACTCGACTTAAAGACCGCTGAAGATATGGTCGATGCCATGGTCACAAAAATCAAGTCGGAGGACGGTGCCGACCAAACCGTAGATCTCACCATCACCAAAGTGTATGAGAATGCCAAAATTGTAACCTTTGTGGTGAATGGCTACGATTATCCAATAGGTGCAGCCCACGGTATGCCATACACTTATGGGGCAACTTTTAGAAAAAGCGATTGCAAAGAAATGAGCGAACGCCTTGTGAACAAGAAGGCAAAATTGAATTTGCTGATTTGGAATGGTTTGAAAAAGCACTACAAAGTGAAAAGCAATTCGAAGTTGAGAGAATATGTGAATTATAGCATGAAATCGCTACCAGCCCCAACAATTGCACCATGGGTGGTGAAAGAAGGCGTGGTTTTCCAATACGGATCCTACGAGATTGGTCCTTACTCATCAGGTATGCCAGCAGCCGTTGTTCCGGTGAAAAGCCTTCTTCCCTACCTTACAAAAGAAGGCAGAGCCCTGCTGAAATAAAAAGCCTCAGCAATCTGCACAACAGCAGATTAGCATCATAACGTAGGGGGGTGTCAAATATAGCGATTAATCATAACGTAGGGACATGCCTTCGGCATGTTTCGATGCATCCGCAGTATCAACGGCTTGGAAACATGCTGAAGGCATGTCCCTACGCTATGGCGCTGTCATTTTTGGCGATTTGACACATCCTCTTCAAACGCAGCACCAACGCGCATCAATTATATAATCAGTCCTACCTTTCCGCAACAGAAAGGCAGGACTGATATTTTTTTGTTTTAACCCAAATAGTTCATTACTAATGACCGATTTGGGTTTATTTCGGTTCAGTGGATAAATACTGGGGGCACAGAAACAAAAACATAAAAAACAGCCTTT
>SAMEA104315420__coassemble_2435_pt1 | contig 6888 bp, 5 predicted proteins | sample SAMEA104315420__metabat2_low_PE_049 | metagenome-assembled genome bin SAMEA104315420 (sample SAMEA104315420) | gut metagenome | biome: Monkey gut; feature: monkey-associated habitat; material: faeces | place: China | collected 2013
CGAAAGGCTGTTTTTTATGTTTTTTGTTTCTGTGCCCCCAGTATTTATCCACTGAGCGCTCAATCGCTCTGCGATTTTCGCTTGCATGGTGTTTCGCATAATGCAGCATCTCCGATGCCTGTGGCTTGATTTTTTTGTGTGGGGTGGGGTGGTGTGGCTATTTTTGGGTTAAATGGGAGTTTTGTGTGTTTATTGTGGGGGAAAATGGTGGGGAATATGGGTGGTGTGGAAAAAAATAAGTAACTTTGTATCACCAATTTGGTGTTGGGCTTGTGTCAAATCACCAAAAACGATAGCGCCATGGCTCTACGTTTGGGCGAAATTTTTTTGACACACTCTCAATGAAAAGGGAATCAGGTGCGAATCCTGAACAGACGGAGCTGCTGTAAGTTTCCGATTTTAACCCAAATCGGTTATTAGGACTTGTGGTATTTCGGAGTTTTAGAAGAATGAATTTTGTTTGTCTTTTAATGAGTGATAGCGAGCTATTACGAATTAAAAACAAGCAAAAGTCATCTTATAAAAGCCGAAAGACCGCAAGAAGTAATCTAAAAAATCCTAATACGGCCTAATGACCGATTTGGGTTTAAGCCCTATGAGCATGTTCACTGCCGCAAGGTGGGAAGGACGATGCTCGCAATCCAGCGCATAGCGTGCGGATTGAGAAATTTTTTAGAAGTTAAGAAGTTGAAGAAGTTAAGGAGTTAAGACGAATGGTTTTTGTGGGTGAAATCTTCTTATACCCTTAGCCTTTCAACCCGACCTCAGCGAGATCTGTGAGATCTGTGTGAGGCGTGCCGCTTCTAAAATTTGCCTCGGTGAGATGAGGCGCAGGGGGCGATGGAAACAAAGTCAGAAGACCTGCCAAATTTTGTTTTAAAGACCCGTTTGCTCTATGTTAAAAAATTTATTTTTATTAATGAGCGTAGTGTGCTGTGCCTCCACCTCTTGGGCGCAACACAAAACCACTGTGCCAGTTTCAAAACTTGACTCAATGCAGTATCTTGAAAATGTGGTGGTCTATGCTAAGAAACCGTATCAAGAGGTGATTCCTGCCCAAACGCTTAGCGGTAAGCGATTGGAGGGGCTCAACAGCCACAGTGTGGCTGATGCTATTCGTTATTTCTCTGGTGTGCAAATCAAAGACTACGGCGGTGTGGGCGGCGTGAAAACTGTTGACATTCGCTCCATGGGCACCAACCACATGGGCGTGTTCTACGACGGCATTCAGTTGGGCAACGCCCAGAATGGTCAAATCGACCTCGGAAAGTTTTCGCTCGACAACATTGACGAGATTTCGCTCTACAATGGTCAGAAAAGCGAGATTTTCCAGCCAGCGCGCGATTTCGGTTCAGCCGGAACTATCTATATCCGCACCCATCACCCACAATTCGAGGAAGGAAAGAACGACAATTTCAATGTCACGCTCCGCACAGGCTCGTTTGGGCTTGCCAACCCCTCAATCCGCTGGGAACATCGCTTTTCGCCCAGCTTGAGTATGAATTTCAACACCGAATACACCTACGCCACCGGTCAGTACCACTTCCGCTATCACAAGAAGTTCAGCGACGGCACATTGGCGTGGGACACCACCGCTGTGCGTAAAAATGGCGATGTGAAAGCCTTGCGAATGGAGGGCGGACTGTTTGGCAACATTCCCCACGGCGTGTGGAACCTGAAATTCTACTACTACGACAGCGAGCGAGGCATACCGGGTGCTATCGTGAACAATGTGTGGAAAACCTCGCAACGCCAGTGGGACCGCAACTTCTTCGTGCAGAGCACATTCAAGAAAGAGGTGAGCAGCCGCTACAATCTGATGGTGAACGCCAAGTATGCGCGCGACTATATGCGCTACCTCAATCCCGACACTACGCTACTCTATCTCGACAACAAATTCTGGCAAGACGAAATCTATATCTCCGTAGCCAATAAGTACGACATTATGAAGAACTGGGAGGCCGACCTCTCGGTGGACTACAAGTGGAACTACCTTAATTCCACCCTTGCAGATTTCGCCTATCCCAATCGCCACACCACCCTCGTGGCACTGGCAAGCGCCTACACCTACCAGCGATTCAAGGCACAGGCATCGGTGCTCTACACCATGGTCAATGACCGTGCCACCGCACGCAGCGCAGGCGAGGTGATGGCGCGCCACAGCGCATGGAGGCATGAGTTCACCCCGGCGGTGTTTTTCAGCTATCAGCCTATGGAGGAACGCGACTTCTTCTTGCGCGCCTTTTACAAGCGCATTTTCCGTATGCCCACGTTCAACGACCTCTACTATACCGACATCGGCAACGTATCGCTCAATCCTGAGTTTGTGGACCAGTATAATGTGGGTTTCCAGTGGCAGACTATCCGCCCCGACGGCTTCTACCGCGGTGTGCGCGTGACTGCCGATGCCTATTACAATTATGTGACCGACAAGATTATTGCCGTGCCAAAGGGCACTGGCATGTATCGCTGGATGATGATGAACATTGGCAAGGTGAAGATTCGTGGTATCGACCTCACTGCACGCACCACGCTCAACTTCCCATTCGATGTGATGATGGACATCAGCATGAACTACACCTATCAGAAGGCGCAGGACTATACCCACCCCGATGATTATGGCGATGGCGGATCGTACAAGGGGCAGATTGCCTACATTCCATGGCATAGCGGCAGCGCCACGGTGAATGCCGTGTGGCGTAAGTTCACGCTCAACTACAGTTTCATATATGTGGGCGAGCGCTACCACAACAGCAGCAACATTCCTGCCAACCACGAGCAACCGTGGTACACCCACGACATCAGCGCCAACTACGCCTTCCACCTCGGCAAGGTGAATATGAAGGTGACCGCCGAGGTCAACAACCTGCTCAACCAGCAATACGATGTGGTGCTCAACTACCCGATGCCTGGACGAAATTATAAACTGATTCTTAAATTTGATTTCTAATGATGCGATATATCTATATACTACTGGCGGTACTTGCTGTGGCTCTTTCGAGTTGCCGCAACGAGGATATTGTGTTCATTCCCGAAGAAGTGCCCACCACGCAGCCCGAATACACCGATGTTGACGGTTTCTATCTGCTGTGCGAGGGAAATATGAACTCAAACAAGGCGACGCTCGACTGGTTCGACGCACGAACCGGCAAATACACTCGCAATATTTTCCCGAAAGCCAACCCTTACGAGGTGAAGGAAATGGGTGATGTGGGCAACGATTTGGGCATTTACGGCTCAAAACTGTATGTGGTGGTGAACGTATCCAACAAGGTGCTTGTGCTTGATAAGCGCACAGCGAAGAAGCTGGGGCAAATCGATATTCCCAACTGCCGATTTGTGAAATTTTACAAGGGCTACGCCTACATTACCAGTTATGCCGGTCCGGTTCAAATGGATCCCGACTACAAGCAAAAGGGATATGTAGCGAAAATCGACACAGCTACCATGAAAGAGGTGGACCGCTGCATTGTGGGCTTCCAGCCCGACCAACTCGACATTGTGAACGGCAAGATATATGTGTCAAACTCAGGCGGTTATAGGAAGCCCAATTACGAAAACACCTTGTCGGTGATTGATGTGGCTACGTTCAAGGAAGAACGCCGCATTCCCATTGCCATCAATTTGGGCTTGTGTAAAGCCGACCGCCATGGCGTGCTGTGGGTGGTGTCGCGCGGCAACTATTATGATGTGCCCTGCCGGCTCTATGCCTACGACACCCGAAAAGACCGAATTGTGAAAACCTTTGATGTGCCAGTGAGCAGCTTTTGGCTCGATGGCGATTTGCTGTATGTGGTATCTACCCAGTGGAGCTACATTACGATGAGCAACGAGGTGACTTATGCCGTGATAGATGTAAACAAGATGGAGGTGCTCACACGCAACTTTATCACCGACGGCACCGATAAGCTGATTAAAATACCCTACGGCATTGCCGTGAATCCAGTTACAAAGGATATATATGTGACAGATGCGAAAAGATACTGGGATCCTGGTCATCTTTACTGCTTTGGTCAGGATGGTAAGAAAAAGTGGGATGTGCGCACAGGCGACATTCCTGGGCATTTCGTATTTTTAGGTAATAATATAAATGAACAATAATATGAAGAAGAATACTATTTTACTGGCACTCTCTGCATTGATGAGCCTCTCTGCTGTGGCGGAGAATCAGCCTTTTCTCACAAAGGTGTACGACTTTATGCCTGCTCCAGGGCAGTTTGTGAACACTATGCCAGATGCTGAAGCTGGCGATGCGAAAGAATCTATACTGAAACGTGTGGAGGAAGCGATATGTGGCCGTTATGAAGAAAATGATTGGGGGCAGATGGAGATGATTTATAAGCCCGGTATGATTAGCCTTGGCAGCTACGGCGGCTATGTGGTGGTGGGCTTCGATCACCCCGTGGTGAATGTGAAAGGCGACTACGATTTCCAAATTTTCGGCAATGCCTTTCTCTCAAGCCAGTACGGCTCAGGTGGAAGCAGCGAACCGGGCATAGTGATGGTAAGCTACGATGCCAATGGCAACGGGCTGCCCGACGACCCATGGTATGAGCTGGCTGGCAACGAATACAATTCGCCAAAAACTCAGCACAACTACACCATCACCTATTACAAACCCGATGAGAACAAGGTGAAAACACCCGACCCAAACAACAAGAGCATTATCGACAATACCTATATCCGCTGGACCAGCAACGATGTGAACCCCGACAGCATCAGCGGCTATGTGTATAAAAACTCGTTCCACGCTCAAAGTTACTGGCCACAGTGGGCTGAAGGCGAAACTCTCACTTTCACTGGCACTAAATTGTGCAATAATGCCACCGACCAAAGCGACAATGGCACTAGTTGGGTGCAGTGGAACAAGGGTTGGGGATATGTGGACAACCGTCCCGACTACGACCCATACTCACCACGCACCGACTTGGATTCGGCAGTGATGAACCGTGGCTTTAAGATTGATTGGGCAGTGGATGCCAACGGCGTGCCTGTGCATCTGCCAATGGTGCATTTTATTAAGGTGCACAACGCTTTGAACCAATATTGCGGCTGGATTGGCGAGACTTCCACCGAAGTGGCTGGCGGTATTGATTTCCACCCTAACCAGGCACTTCCAGAGGTGACCGCTGGCGACACCAATGGCGATGGTGTGGTGGATGTGAGCGACGTGACTGCTGTAATCAACTTCATTCTCGGTCAGAAGCAAGAAGGCTACAATCCTGTGGCTGTAGATGTGAATGGCGACACCGTGGTGGATGTGACCGATGTTACAGCCCTTATCAATCTGATTTTGAAATAATCTCAAATCGGGCGTTAGGCTACGTGAGGATATATCACAAGCCCTAACGCCCGATTTTTTGATAAATATAGGAAATGATATACATGTTGTCCCGAAGAGGATGCGATGAAATTCCGTTAGGAATTTGATGTGTGTAGGCAGGTATGCAGAAAAGATGCAATGGAGCGAAGCGAAATGGAATCTTTTCGAACCTTTAGCTCGCTCGAACTTGTTCGGGCAAATGCCTGCAATAGATATGTCAATATTATGCATTCCAGCGGAATGCGACAACATCATATAACGCTATAATGGCGAAATCGCATCCCGCTGGGATGCAAATTTGTTATGCGATATTTGCAGGCATTTCGCTTCGGTTATGCTCCATTTCGCTTCGCTCATTCCGCATAACCTTCGCTGCATACCTGCCTACGCACATCTAATCCCTACGGGATTTTTTCAATCATTACTAAATTATCACTGGGACAACTTGTATATCATTTCCTAAATATAACGACTATTACTATATATTATTTATCGCAATTCATACAATGATGAAAAAAACATTACTTTTTTTGATGTCGGCTTTTGCTGCTTCAGCAATGTCGGCAACCGATTATGTGCTGGATTTGAGCAAGCCAGCTTATCCAGAAGTGATCAACTTCACCGCCAATGGCAATGCCCAAGTGTGGAGCGACACCTACAACGAGAATGAGTACATTCTTGAGTTCTCTCCCTACATGTTCAGCCACCTCGCCAACGGCTCAAGCTGGAATGGCACATATTGGGACGGCTTCACCATCGTGAAGTGCGGCGACAACGCTACGCAGACCAACTGGATTGCCAACCAATGGGGAAACATGGCTGGTGGCGGTATCAACGCCGCTGGCAAGGCCGACGCCTCTGTGCCTTACATGTTTGCTTACTGCCCCGACTTTATGCCAAACATCTGCACAATGATGTACGACGACGAAAAGACCTATTATGTGAAGGGCATGTATGTGAACATCGCCGCTTACGCTTATTATGCTTGCAAGAACGGCGTAGCACCAGCCAGCGCATTCACCAAAGAGGGCGATTCATTCAAGCTCACCGTATCGGGCAAGGACGCTTCCGACACCGAGAAATCATGCTCTATCGAGTTGGCAGGTTTCCACAACGGCAAATTCTCTGCGCTCACCGATTGGACTTGGTTCGACATGAGCACCCTCGGCAATGTGAAAGACCTCAACTTTGTGCTTTCAACCACCGATATGGGCACTTACGGAGCCAACACTCCATTCTATTTCGCTATCGATAAACTCACCGTTACCGATGTGCCACCAGTGCCAACCGCAGTCGATGATGTGACTGCCGCTAAGGTTGTGGCTTCGGTGAAGTATGTGAACCTCGCAGGTCAAGTGAGCGACAGCGCATTCGACGGTGTGAACGTGAAGGTGACCACCTATACCGACGGCACCACCCGCTCCGAAAAGATGATGAAATAATCGGCATTCCATTTATGCTGCAAATAATCCCCGAAAACGTGCTAAGCGTTTTTGGGGATTATTTTGTGGGGGATGATATACAAGTTGTCCCGAAGAAGATGCGATGAAATTCCGTTAGGAATT
>SAMEA104315420__coassemble_3370_pt1 | contig 5370 bp, 6 predicted proteins | sample SAMEA104315420__metabat2_low_PE_049 | metagenome-assembled genome bin SAMEA104315420 (sample SAMEA104315420) | gut metagenome | biome: Monkey gut; feature: monkey-associated habitat; material: faeces | place: China | collected 2013
TACATCTTTTCTGCATACCTGCCTACACACATCAAATTCCTAACGGAATTTCATTGCATCTTCTTCGGAACAACTTGTATGTCATTTCCTGAACTTTGGAAATGCGATTTAATCGCATCACCTTACTCTTTACTTTTCGTAGCCCTCGTAGTAGTAGCTTTGCTCTATGCCTTTGAAGATGACTTCGCGGTTTTCTGTGTCGTGGGTGAGGTTTTGACTAAGCAGGTAGCGCAGTTCGAGGTCGTTGATGGGTGAGCGTTCCATTGCCAGAAGGTATTGGTCTTTGTCCACATATTGCCAGTTGACCACTTTTCCGAGTGAGCGCTTCAGCATCATGTCAAGCCAGATGCGAGTGGCGCGGCCATTGCCTTCCATGAAAGGATGGCACACGTTCATCTCAACATATTTCGCGATGATATGCTCAAAGGTGTCTTCAGGCATTTTCTCCACAGCAGCGAGAGCAGCTTCAAGATAGAGCGAATTGGCAAAACGAAAGCCTCCCTTGGCGATATTCTTATCGCGAATAACGCCAGCGAATGCGTACAGACCATCAAACAGATATGGTGTATCTGCTGAAGTCCTGCCGTTGTGCCAACAGGCATTTTATGTATATCGCCCGACTCAAAGAGGCGGTGAGCATTCACTAATGAACGTTCGTCTATTTCCTTTGTTGTCATCATCATCTAATCGTGTTTTATTGGTCAGGTGCAATATTGAGATGACTCTCAATGTCAATGATGCTTTTCTTTGTCAGCACGATAAGCGAGCGCCTCAAGCACCTATTCCTGTATCTTACAAAGATAAAAACAATCTTTGACAATCACGAATGAATTGAGCGAATAATTAAGTGATATATTTTGACAGTACGTTGCTACGTTCATCAAGTGATGTTATTTCACATTTTCCGTGCTATTTTCTGCTGAATTTTCACATAATCCGCACTAAAATTGGTGTGAATTTTCACATTTTCTGGATTTGTTGGTGAAAAGTTGGTGAATTATTCATCCTTGCTATTATTTGAATCCGCAGGAATTGAAAATGTCTGTTCCTGTTGTTTTGTCTCAAATTTCCCTATGGATTTTCTTCTGAACCGAAAAAATAAGAAAATTTTAGGGAGGTGTGCAGATTGGTTGCACAGATGTGTTGTAAATTTGCACTCGAAATAGAATTTTAGGTGCATCGAGAGTACCCCGTGGATGAACGGGGGATGCCAACCGAGCTTGCACGCACATGGAGCCGCGGTGGAAAAGGAAAGATGCGAATGTTTAATCATTAAAATATTAGAAGTTATGTGTAAATCTCAGTTTTCAATTAGTCTTTTGAATGGTAACGAACTGGTTTGTTACCCTAAGAGTGTTCAACCACAATCAATCCAAGCCGATGGTCTTGAAATCGACACCACTGGCAAGTATTTTGGCACCACTAAGCCGCATAATGTGCAGCCGCAGGTGGAGAGCGACGCAGAGGAGGCCAATCGGGAGTTTTTCCTGGAGCACGCTTTTTTCTTTTTCAGGAATGCCGAGAAGATTATGAGCGATAGCCGAATGTTTCTCGCGCCTGTGCCTATTGTGAATGGCATTGCCTACTCTGGCACCGCAGGGTTCACGAATCCCACTTTGGGCGTGTTTGTTGAGTGGTGGCTCAACTGCGAGACCGATGTTACGCATGACAATAGTGGGAAAGAGGCGTTGTGCTACGCCATTGCCGGCAGTCCGCTGACGGGAATTAATGGGTGTGGCTGCGTATATCCCGATGGCACCACGGAGAGGATAGTGTTCGCTAAGTTCTCGAATGTGTGGCGCACTTTTGTGCAAATCAACCAGCGCTACACCGAAGCAAAGCAAATTGCCGAGGCTTATTCTTTGCAGGAGGTGTATGATAAGTTGAAATGATGTAGTGGAAATCCTATGGGTGTGGTTTAATGTGCTGGCTTATTTGTGGTTGGCGATTGAAACATGCCGAAGGCATGTCCCTACGTTTGGGTGAATTCCTGTTTTGATTCGCATGCCCTTTTCCAATGGTAGTTCTTTGAGGTGGTTTTGCAAGTGAATTGCAAAATATATTGCGTAACTTTGCGGAAAAATCAGAAGATGGGGAACGATGATATAAATAGCGTTTTGGCTGAAAAGGGGATTAAGCCCACCTCCAATCGCATTCTTGTGATGAGGGAGTTGGCGAAGGCTTCGCATCCGGTCTGTCTTGCCGACCTTGAAATCTCTTTGGAGTTTTCGATGGACAAGGCAAGTATTTTCAGGGTTTTGGAACTTTTCTCGGCAAAACACATAGTTCGCGTCATAGAGGACGGTAGCCGCTCTCTGAAATATGAGTTATGTGGCAGCGGCGCGCATTACTCCGACCAGCATGTGCATTTCTATTGCGAACAATGCAAGAAAACGTATTGCTTTGAGGACGAGAGTGTGCCAGTGGTGAACATTCCAAAGGGCTTTTCGATCCATGACATCAACTATATGATGAAAGGCACATGCCCAAATTGCAATAAGCGGTGAATAAACAAAGCGGACAAAGATTTAGGTAAAGCACCTCTGTCCCAGCAGGTTGAAAATATGATAATGGCAGAGCATCCTTATCGGGTGGCTCTGCCATTTGTTTTTGCAAACGGTTTGCAAAAGAGTGTGTGTAACTTTGCGCCCGAAGAAAAAAAGCAAAATTATAGATGAAAGCAAAATTATCACTTTCTTTGGCCGCATCCCTATTGATGGCCGGCAGCGCGTTTGCCGCCGGCAACATTGTGGGTGCAGTCTACGACAAGGGCACAGCAAAGCCCCTCGACTACGCATCGGTAGTGCTCGTGAATCCGACAACTGGTGCTCCGCTCTCAATCGGCACTATGACCGATGAAAGCGGAAAGTTTGTTATCTCAAACGCACCTTCTGGAAAATACATTATCCGTGTAAGCATGGTTGGCAGCATTTCGCAGGAACGTGAAATCGTGGTTGCCGACTCGGAGATAAATCTTGGTAAGATTGAGCTTGCCGAAGACGCTAAGTTGCTTCAGGAGTTGGTGGTGACAGGGCAGAAAAGCCAAATGTCGGTCAACTCGGAGCGTAGGGTTTTCAACGTGAGTTCAAACATTGCCGCTACTGGTGCATCGGCTGATGAACTTCTTGCCGCAGTGCCATCGGTGCATGTGACCAGCGACGGCGAGATTTCGCTGCGTGGCAACTCCGACGTGCTTGTGTGGGTAAACGGCAAAGAAATGGGCATGAACGCCGACAACCGTGCCCAGATTCTCCGTCAGCTTCCAGCCGAGAGCATCGAGAGCATTGAGGTGATGACAAACCCATCGTCGAAGCACAGCACTTCGGGAACTGCCGGCATCATCAATATCCGACTGAAAGAAGACCATCGTCACGGCTATTTTGGAAATGCCGAGGCGAATGTTGACTCTCGTGGAACGGCTAACGTGAATTTCAATATCAACTACAACGAAGGCAAATTCGAGTCGTTCGCCGGAATCGGACTTAAAACCCAACATGCGCCCGCTGGCTCGACATCGCGCCGCAGCTACGACAATGGCACCTTCCTCAATTCAGATGGCGACAGCAAGAAGCATGAAAATAGCATGTTCCTTCGTTTGGGTACCAATTACCACCCCGATGAAAACAACACCGTTTATCTGAGTGCAATCGGCACCCTCGGACACAAATGGGGCCGCACAACCACCACCCACCTCAGCAATTTGCCAAATCAGTGGACGCAGAATATCAACAATATGCGTGAAACTGGCGACACACGAGGCGCAAACGTGATGCTCGGCTATAAGCACACCTTCAACCCCAACCATTTCCTCGACATGAACGTGAGCTACAATATTTGGGAAGGCCCCAACGACAACAAGTTTCACGAAAATGTGAAATGGGCCGACGGCAACGAGGAGTTTATCTGGCAAAACCAGCATCAAGATGTGAAAATCAGCAACTGGGAAGCCGTGCTCGACTATTCAGCACAGGCACTGCCATGGCTCCGCTTTGAGGCTGGCTACAAGGGCAACTACAACCACGAGAACAGCCCTGCCTCGTATGCTGGCGGTGCAGACGAGAGCAGCCTGACACCTCTCAACAACCTCTACAACCGCTTCAAATACGACACCGACATTTCAGCCCTGTATGTTCACTTCTCTGGCAATTTGGAGAAACTGACCTTCGCGGCAGGACTTCGTGGCGAAATGTGGCAAATTCGCACCCGCTCGCTCGGCTACGGACAGACCGACGCAGATGTGCCATTGTTCAAGAAGAATGATTTTGCACTGTTCCCATCGGCATCTATCGGCTGGTCGTTCCTTGGCAACAACGAGTTGAAACTGAACTATTCGCGCCGCATACGCCGTCCGTTCGGTCCGCAACTCAACACTTTCGAGAATATTTCCGACCCATCGGAAGTGCACCTTGGCAATCCACTTATTCAGCCAGAATACAGCAATGCTGTGGAACTGTCGTATATCAAGAACTGGAGCAACCACATGCTGTCGGTTTCGGGCTATCTCCGTGCCAGCAACGACATGATTAGCCACGTCAGTTTCCTTGCGCCAATGGCCTCAAACCCCAATGTGAACACCATGTATTACGGTCATGCCAATGTGGGCAATATGATGAACACCGGTGTGGAAATCATTTCTCGCAACACACTTTTCAATCGCCTGACCCTCACCACCACTGTGAACCTCTACAACAGCCATCACAAGGCATGGAGCACCGAATATCCGCTGCACGACAGTTTCTATTCCGTGCACGGCGACAAGCAGAACCGCTTTGTGTGGGATGCACGTTGCATGGCATCGGTTCGCCTGCCTTGGGAGATGACATTCCAAGCCACAGGCCGATACAACTCGCGCCGTGTCACCGCGCAGGGAACGCTGGAGGCAGACTGGGATGTTGAGGCAGGATTGCGCAAAAATATCGGTGCTTGGGGCATTTCGCTTCTTTGCAAGGATATGTTCAACTCAAAAGAAACCCATGATATCCTGAACGGCAACGGTTATGTGCAGTCAATCAGCAAATGGTCGGGAGGTAGAACAGTCCGCTTGTCGGTTACCTACACCTTCGGTAAGACTCGCGAACACGAGCACGGTCGCCACAACCACATCGACACCGGCGGCTACGGCGAAGAGCATCAGCATTAATATAGGTTCTCTTATATATAACATCAATCACGGAGACTGCCACATTGGGCAGTCTCCGTGATTGCGTATAAGTGTGGGGGGCTGGTGTGGGGGGGGAAAGACACCGATTTAATCCATTTTAACCCTATTTACACCGATTTTTTTTGGAAATGATATACAAGTTGTCCCTGTGATTATTTAGTGATGATTGAAAAAATCCCGTAGGGATTTGATGTGTGTAGGCAGGTATG
>SAMEA104315420__coassemble_4024_pt1 | contig 4696 bp, 1 predicted proteins | sample SAMEA104315420__metabat2_low_PE_049 | metagenome-assembled genome bin SAMEA104315420 (sample SAMEA104315420) | gut metagenome | biome: Monkey gut; feature: monkey-associated habitat; material: faeces | place: China | collected 2013
CGCACAGTCGCACCGCCAAATGCGAAGCATTCCACTTTGCTCCAAGGCTGTTTTTTATGTTTTTGTTTTTTATTCCATTGACGATTCGGCAACAATGCTTGATCTATCCCCAGAAATTTTCCACTGATCCAAAATCCCTCTTTTCGACTTTTTTGGTGATTTGGGAAAGAATAAAACCCTATAAGGTCGGGAAATGCCTTATAGGGTTTCATCTTCAACTTTTATACATCCGTTATCTTATGACAACTTGATAGAGTGGAGGTGGGAAATCTCCTTTGCTCTATCTGGGTGCAAATTTCGTATAAATTCCATAAATGAGGAAATATTTTACAAATTTTTTTGCTGATATTTCTCTGCAACCGATTGCATAGATTTTGTTAAACCCTATTGACCGATTTGGACTAAAAAAAAGCAAGCCCAGCACTTTATGCGCTGGACTTGCCCAAAATGTTAGAGCTATTTTTTAAATTGGGAATTCTTTTTGTTATCGGATTTCTGCACCCATCACGTTGTACTTGCGGTCGCCACAGATGATGTGGATTTCGCCGTTTTCAATCACCTTGCGAGCGCGTGGAGCGAGGGTGTTGATGTCGGTTACGCCAGTTTGAATACTACCTTCCTTGATGTAGTTGTCAGAGTTGCCGTTGAGGGCAACGTAGGTGCCTTCGCCTTCAGCTGTTGCAGGAGTCTCTCCAGAGATGATTTGGAGATTTTCGGTGCTGGCTTGATTGGTGACGTGAGCCACATACATTGGAGTCACTTCAGCTCTGAACTTCACATTGTCCTTGCCAGTGGTGTTATCGAACACGTGGTACTTGCTCCAAATCCAGTAGTCGCCCTTGTTTTCAAGCACGCCTTTGAAGTTGATGTCGTCTTTTGTGAGAATTTGGCTGAAATCTGGAGTTTCGTGGTCGTCGATAGCAAATTTCACATTGTAGTATTCGTCATCAAGGGCGGTTTCGCCAATCTTGTCGGCACCGTTCATTTTGGTGCTCATTTCAGTGACGGCAACTACTTGCTTGCCCAGCATTTTGCTGGTGATGGCATCAACGAATGTGATTTGTGGTTGTGCAAGCACTTGGAATTTTGCATCGTCGGCTTTCAGCACAGCAGCCTCGCCGATTGTGGCAGGGAGTGTGTAGTCGGTGCCGTCGTAATACACAGCGTCAACGGTGATGTCGGTAGCGTTGGCTAAATCCAGAGGATTCACGCAAGCGATTGTGATGCTGCGGGTGCCAGCGTTCACGCCCTTATATACCTTGTTGCCGATTTTGAAGCGTGGAGCCTTGGCGGTGATCACGTTAGGATCGTCGAAATTGAGTGCGAGAGTCACTTCATAGTAGTTGCAAGCCTTTTGCTTGGTGGCGTCGCCGTCGATGATGTCGAGCTCTTTGCTGTTTTCAACCTTAGTCACATTCACAACCGAACCCTTAGCCTTCACGTTAGGCATTTGCATCATAGTGATGTTTTCCTTGCCGAGAGTGGATTTGTCGGCCTTTACAGTTGGGTCGTTAGGATCGGTTTCCTTGTAGTTCATCACAGCCTTGTAGGTGCGCTGTGCGAAGTTGTCCTTATTGTCGAGTTTCACCAGTTCCTTGGCATTGGCATTGAAAGGTGCCACAGTGGTTGTAGTGGTTGTGCCGAGGGTGTAGCCAGTGATGTCTTCGAGGTTGATAGTTGAATTATCCTTTTCAGCGTCAATCTTGAATGAAGATGGCACAGGAGCATACACAAACACCTTGTCGGTCCACTTGATGCCTTTGTTGCTGCTCAGGAGAGCCTTCACATCGTCGCGCTTGTCGGTGGGGAGCACTTCGTATGCCACAACGGCATCGTTGGCGATGTTCACGAGATACATTTCACCATTTTCCTTGCTGTTGTAGGTCACATATTCGTAGCCATTCACAGCATTGTCGAGCTTCACGAGCTGGTAGCCGTTGGCATCGAGGGTGTATTCGCCTGGGTAGTAAATGATGAATGGGTTGGAGCGCACTTTAGATGAGCGACCGTTGCTAAAGTCAACCTTGAGCACATAGTAGTAGCGGCCGTCAGCCAAGCCTTCGTTGTCGAAAGTGAATGTTTCAGAATTTGGGTCTTTGTTGCCTTCTGCCACCTTACCGCCGTCGTCGCCGATAGGAGCGAGTTGGTTGGTAGTGGCATCGTAGCGGTAGATGGTGTAGCCAGTCACCTTCACGCCTTTAGGCACGCTAACTGATGGTTGGTAGCTACCTTTTTTATAAGCGCCATCTTCCTTGTTGCTCTGTGCAGCGATGCTTGCAGAGCCGTAGGCGAGGGTGGTGTAGATTTTCGACGCTTTTTGTGGGTCGTTGTTGTCGTAGAAAAACTCGATAGTCTTGAAGAAGGTAGGTTGCTCGAAAAGGAAGTTACCGTTTGCTCCTTCTGCGGTGCTCACACCGTAGGTGGTCTCTGGGTCGATGGAAGTGCCTTCAGTGTCGGTTGCTTTCTTGTCCTTATAGCCCCAGTTGCGGTGGTTGCTCCATTGGGCGATTTGTTTTCCGTCTTGGTTGACGGTTTGACCTGCCCAACCGGTCCAAATCTTACCTGCGCCCACATACCAGATGTCGTCGACCACATAGCGGTAGTAGGTGGCATCGTCCACGAGGTCGAGCCCTTGGTAAGCATCGGCATTGTCGCTTGCCTTCAATTCTGCTTCCCATTCTGCACCAGTTTTAGCCACATATTTGCCTGCGGCTTTCACAGGTGAGAATGTCATCTGGTCGCTTGAGTAATGGCGTTCGCCACCAGCGTTGGCGGTGAAATATACAGGATTTTTCGGAGGCCACATGGTGCTGTACATCACATTGCCCTTGCGGTCCTTCAAGAGATTGCCTTCGGCATCGTATTGCAACCAAGCTTCTTGCCAGCCTGTGGCGGTGGTTACACCAGCAGGTTTGCCTTCCACGCCGCGTGGGGTGGCATATTCTGCATCTTGCTGCATCATATAGCCCACCAGCGAGATGAATGGCATCTTGTGGTTGGCTGAGAGGTCTTCTTCAAAAGTGAGTTTGCCTGTTACGGGGTCGAAAGTGGCGTTGAACAAGCGGCCTTCGCTCAATGGATTTTCGGGGAGGTTGTTCAGTGTTTGCTCGTCTAAATCAATATAGCTGTTAGCGGATGTGTATTGGCACACTGCCACGCCGTCCTCACGGTTGTTGTTGCCGATGCAATTAGTGTTGCGCATAGCGAAACCGTTGATGTGGTATTTGCCGTCGGCACCCTTTTCCATTTGCCATTCTGGCGTTGGGCGATTGTCGTTGAGCACTTGTGCCACCAGATAATATACAGGATTAGCCTTGAAATCGTAGGCTTTGAGCTCGCTTTCAGTGCTCACGCCATTAGGATATACAGGAATTTCGCTTCTGGTTACGTTTTTTTCGATAGAAACCACATTGTCGTTGCAGTTGAGCTTAATGGTGTAGTTGCGACCGGCTCTCAGTCTGCTGTAGCTGAAAACCTTGCCGTTTCTGTTGTCCATTTCTTTAAATTCTTGTGGAGTAGAAGGGGTAACTTCCGCATTCTGCACTTCCGCATCCTGCACGAGGTAGGTCCAAGTGTCGTTTCTTCTGAGCGCGCGGAATGCCCATGCGTTGCCTGGACCTTCGTAAGTGAAAGTGTAGGTGTAAACGCCTTCGTTGCACTCCATTTTCACATATTTTTCTGTGTTATTCCATTCGTTCCCATTCACGCAACCAAAGATGTAGACTTCCTTGTATGGCAGCGGTTCTCCTTTTGTGACGGTGAGGGATTTGTTGGTGGGATTGTAAGTGAACGTACATTCATCGCCCTTTTGGGGGGTGTTCTCCAATGTGATATTTTTCTTTTCAATGCAATATGGGTCTCCCACAGAAGAACCATTAATGAAACATTGCACGGCACATTCAGCGTCGCCCCATTTTCCTCTCACACTATAGAAGCCATCGCCATCGTCGGTAAGTGTTTTAACAGTCAATTCGCCACTTTCCCCCCAAAGGTGCTGGATCTGGTAGGTCACGGTTTCCCATTTGCCATCGACGTAAGCGGTGGCTGACACATTTTGGGGAATCTGTAAATCTCCGGTTTTTTCTTTGTCTGAACCGTTGTTGAAAAGGATGTTCTTGTTGCTACCAGCATCGATGCTGTACCAACCGTCGCCCAGATTGGTCATTGCCTTACCTGGGAAATTGGTGCCTTCACCACCATTCCACATGTGGGCTGTGGGCGTTTGCCAGTTGTTCGTGTTTTTGTAATACACGACTGTGGCATTTGCTTGACTGATGGATAGAGTGACCATCAGCAAGAGCATGAATTTAATAAAATAACTTGTCATTTTGTTGTTGTTAGTTCTTTAGTCTTTTTTTGCTTCGTTAATTGGTCTTTTAAGGAAATCTATTTTTTCCCAAAATCTCTATGTAAATTTACTATGCTTATTACTGTAATTGTTCATTTGTATGCTCATTTTTAACAAAATATAAGTGCAAACGATTGCATTATCGCGTGGGGGTAGGGGATAAATAAAAGCACATGTGAAGGCATCGGAGATGCCAAATGATGCGAAACACCATGCAAGTGTTCTTGCTTGCAAGGACGCGCAGCTTGGTGATAGCAATGTGATCACAACAGGAGCCTCGGAGAGGGTCGGTTGTGGTATCAATATCTTTTCTTCATAATCATAACCGACCCTCTCCGAGGCTCGACG
>SAMEA104315420__coassemble_5461_pt1 | contig 3698 bp, 3 predicted proteins | sample SAMEA104315420__metabat2_low_PE_049 | metagenome-assembled genome bin SAMEA104315420 (sample SAMEA104315420) | gut metagenome | biome: Monkey gut; feature: monkey-associated habitat; material: faeces | place: China | collected 2013
AAATTCCTAACGGAATTTCATCGCATCTTTTTCGGGACAACATGTATATCATTTCTTTTTGTCTCAGCCCCCCAAGTATTTTTCCACTGAACCCTTGAGAGGAAAATGGTGGCGGAAAGATACGGCAACGCCGGGCGCAGCTTGAGGCTTGCGCTCGGCGTTGGTATTTTTGTTTTGGAAGCCGCGTTTATGGGGCGACTTTTAGCATGGAGAATTTATACTATTTCACCACTTGCTCTTTGGTGAACTTCACTGTGCCGTTGCTGTAAACGGTCTTCACGATGTAGATGCCTGATTCTGGCACGTTAGCGCCGAGGGCAGCACCGCTTACGGTGAAGTATTCTTTAGCCACCACTGCATTGTTGGTGTCGAGGTCTATTGAGGCTTCAGGCAGTTCTGTCGGAACAGGAGGTGTTACCTCATCTATAGAGAAATCGGAGAAAGAGACGGAGTAAATGGTTTCTATCAGTTTACCTGTTACCTTTAGACAGACATAACATTCTGCTGGAGCCGACTCGATGTTAAGCGTTTGTGCTTTGGGAGTGTCTTCACAATTAAAATAAGGATCGATATCGCCAAAATCTTGAAGCACTTTGGCATCGGCGTTAGGGGCATCCTTGAGCAGCACTCTTACATTTGAACCTTCCAGATATTTATAAGTACGATTGGTATAAAGACCGAATTTCAAGGTATATGAAGCGCCTGGCTTTAGTGTCACCTTATCCAATATGAAATATTCTACATTAAGCGCACCTGGGTTGGTTTCTGAGTTTTGTCCCTTATACATGTAATATCCAAAATCGTTGTCGTGACGCACAGATAAAAACTGTGGGAAACCATCTGCCTCAGAGATGCAATTTTCAGAATTGTCTTTGTACTGGACGTGCTCATTAACTTTATTCCATGCCCATTCAGGTTTCCATACAGCAGCACGAACAGATGTTGCCATGATCCATAAGAGGAGTGTTGTTAAAAAGATTTTTTTACTCATAGCCTTTCCTTTTTTTATTATTATGTTTTTTATTAATATGTTTGCAATGATTATAACCTCATTTTTATAGTTCCTCATTGATTATTTTGCAAAGTTATAAATTATTTTAATTAATGCAAATTTTCTACCGACGAAAAAAACACGCAAAAACACACCAAAAATGCCCAAGCAGATTACGCCATAACGTAGGGACATGCCTTCGGCATGTTTCAAACGCAGGCGGTGATGACGGCTCAGCAAACCAAAGGGACGGTTCTTTTGGTATGCCTTTGGCATATACAAACCAAAAGAACCGTCCCTTTGGTTTGTGGTTTGCACAATCACACAGATTAGGATACCCTCTTCCACAATGCCATAGCGAAGAAAAGTGGGAATTTTGAGGGTGATTTTGGTGGTTGAGAATGAAATACCATGGGAAATACCACGATTTTTTGTTGGTGGAGCCATAACTTTATGCCATTCAAAAAAAAATTAATATCAAACCTTTATGAAAATTTCATTTTTACGATTCATTGTGTTGCTGGCGGTAGCGATGTCGGCAACTTTCTCGGCTTCCGCCTACGATTTCATTTACGAAAATCTGATGTATTCCTACATGACCGACAAAAGTAAATTGGCAGTGGTGGGCAGATCCGACAGAAGCGAACCTATCGTCAATTTAGTAATTCCAAGCACCATTACAGTACGCGGCAAAGCATTGACCGTGGCTGCCATCTATCCAGAGGCATTTTCGAATGACGCATATCTGGAAACGGCGAAAATTCCGGGTACGGTGACCACCATTAAAGATTATGCGTTTAAAGACTGCGCGAAACTGAAGAGTGTGACCATGGGAGAAGGACTTGAAAGCATCGGAAGCCACTCGTTTAGCGGCTGTCCTCTGCTCACGGAGTTGAAGATACCCAACTCGGTGGCCACAATCGAGCCCTACGCCTTCAGAAACTGTGTGGGCTTAGCATCGGTAACCCTGCCAAACTCCCTCACCAAAATTGAGCGTAGCACCTTGAATGGCTGCAAGAGCCTACGCTCGATCACTATCCCCGACAAGGTTGCCTCAATCGGCATCAGCGCTTTCGAGGGTTGCACCAATATGGTGATGGTGAAAATGCCTAAAGCATTGACCGAAATCGGCAATTATGCTTTCAAATCGTGCACCAAACTTGCCGAAGTGCAATGTGGCGAAGGGCTTAGTTCGGTGGGCACTGATGTGTTTAGCGGTTGCGACAGCATTGTGAATTTGAGTTTGAAATGGACCACCCCTCCAACTGGATTCCCCGACATGTTCACCGAGAACGAGCATTTAGAGACCAATGTGTATGTGCCTTACGGGTCAACTGAGGCTTACAAGAAGGTGGAACCATGGAGCAAATTCCTGCGCTTTTACGAGGCCACCGAAATCAATGGCATCTACTACACGCTCTACGACACCGACCACACAGCCACTGTGAGGGGCTATGTGCAGGACAACCACGACGTGGTGGTGCCTTCAAAGGTGACGGCAAACGGCAACGACTACAGCGTGACGTATGTTTATCAGGCTGCCTTCGCTTCAAATCGCAACTTGACTTCTGTAGTATTGCCAGAATCGGTGGACAAACTTGATTCATTTACTTTTAGACGTTGCCCCAAATTGCATACGGCGATACTCAAATGCAACCTGAAAACTCTCGGTTGGGGAATGTTTATGATAAGCCAAAACCTTAAGCACGTGGAATTGCCCGCCACCTTGGAGAGTGTGAAAAGCGACATTTTCTCATTCTGCTTTGGTTTGCAATCTGTCACGTTCCCGAACGGAGTGAAGACGATGGGCACTTATATATTTAGGAAATGTAGGGCACTTGAATCGGTCACTCTTTCCGACTCGCTCACTTCCATTGAAGATGGAACTTTTCTCGGTTGCGAAAACCTCAAATCAATTGAATTGCCCAACTCTGTTACGGAATTGAAGAAGAAGAGTTTCGATGGCTGCACCAGTCTCGCCACGCTCACGATAGGCACCGGGCTAAATAGCGTTGCCGCCGACGCTCTCGCCAGTTGCAAGAATATCACCACCGTGAATGTGGGCTGGACCGACGTGCCACCAGCATTTGGCGATATTTTCCACGCCAACGTATTCGCCAATGCCACTCTGTGTGTGCCCTATGGCACCAGCAACAAGTATAAGCAGGTGAACCCTTGGTCGAAGTTCCAGAAATTTGAGGAAAATGCCCCAACAGGCATTGGCACCATCGAAAACGCTGCCGACAAGGCCAACATGGTGTGCGACATCTATGCGCTTTCGGGCGTAAAGGTGGCAACAGGCGTGTATGCCAACTTGATGCATCGCGGCACCCTGCCTGCTGGCATCTATGTGGCACGCTTCGCCAACGGCACCGCCAAAAAATTCATCGTGAGGTAACCTCACCCCCCGCCCCCTGCCCAGCCCCGCCCACAGATTACGCCATAACGTAGGGACATGCCTTCGGCATGTTTCAAACGCAGGCGGTGATGACGGCTCAGTGGAAAAATACTGGGGGGACTGAAACAAAAAACATAAAAACAGCCTTTTAGCGATGCCAGTGCTTCGCACCTGTCGTTAGTGCTGTGTCATGTCTGATTTCAAGCCGAAGCTTGAATCAGCCACACCACAGCACCAACGTCGCCCTCCCCAGTGAGGGCGGTGGCATCGCCAAAAGGATAAAAACCGCTCGCCTTCGGCGAAAAACCA